>Ga0194132_10000341_pt1 | contig 96091 bp, 98 predicted proteins | sample TA2KigOf80mmetaG_FD_148612 | JGI IMG/M metagenome (GOLD analysis project Ga0194132, IMG submission 148612) | Freshwater microbial communities from Lake Tanganyika, Tanzania - TA2015054 Kigoma Offshore 80m | ecosystem: Environmental > Aquatic > Freshwater > Lake | place: Tanzania: Lake... | reverse complement strand
CTGACGTTCATCGTGCGTCGGCTCGACCAATTCGGAAATGTTGCGGATATTCGACATCGTGGTTCTCCTCTCGTTATTTCCAGCCGCCGAACGTGAACCAGACGCGGCCCACGCCGTGCTCGCGGCGCTTGGTGTTCGTACCCCGCGCCGTCGCGAGGAACTCTTCCCGCGGCGTCGAGGCGTAATTGGGAATCCGCACGAGGTGGAGCTTGTCCCTCTTGAACCCGGCCGCCATCAGGGCCCTGGGAAAATCCATGGCGCGGAAGCGCTCGTAGTGCGGCTCGTTGTTATAGAGCGCGTCCCAATCGTAGTAGAAGTTCTGATACGCATCCGTCAGCGCCGTCGGCGGCAACTCCATATGGATCATCGCGCCGCCCGGCTTCAGCATCCGATAGCACTCCTTGAGGATGCGCTGCGTCGCCGGCACCGACACCTCGTGGAAGAAAAAGCTCGAAGTGATCAAGTCGAAGTGGTTGTCCGGAAAGCCGGGCGCTTCGGCGCTGCGCTGGTGGAAGTGCACCGCCAACCCTTGCGCCTCGGCGAGCGCATGGCCGAAGCGCAGGCAAGGCGCACCAACGTCAATGCCGTGAACCTCGGCGTTCGGAAATAGCTCTTTGTACGGGAGCGTGTTCGAGCCTGCGGTGCAACCCATGTCGAGGATGCGCTTGGGCTGAAACTTGGGGAAGCGCGCCTTGAGGTAGTGCGCGATTGAACGCGCTACATCGCCCTTGGGCTTCAGGTTGGACCCGAGCCCACCGTAGAAAACATTGGCGCCGTAGTGATAGATCGCGCCCTGCGCGACGTCGTCCTTGGCGTACTCGCTGTGAAAGCAACCCGGCATCTGATGCACGTCGAGTTGCGTCACGTACCCCGGGATCGCGAGGTTGCGGTCGATCTCGAGGCTGCCGCCGGCCGGACTCTGTCGAGCGGCGTCGCGCGCCGCCTCGATCAGGGTCGGCAGCGAGCGCTCGACTGCCGGCTGCACCGACCACCAGGTCATGAACTGCGCGTTGTAACGGAGGCTCGACCAGGCCTCGTAGATCGGCTCATGGCGCATGGCGCGTCGGATCTCGCGGCCATCCCTGGGCTTACGCCGATTCACGTGTTCGAAGCGTGGCTCGACCTTCTGCTCGTAGACCGTCTTCATGTCCCTGGCGAAGTCCATGAGGACTTTCTTGCGCAGGATCGAAATGAAGCGTTGCCGGTGCCCTTCGTCGTGCGACGGCTCGACCAACTCGCCGACGTTGCGGATCTTGCCCACGCTCTTCCCCTGTCACGCCTTGCCTAGTGTCCGGCTTCGAGCTTTTCAGCCTCTTCGTGCAGGATCTGGAATACCCGTCCGATGTAGGCGTCCCGCCGTGCGGTCCGCTCGGTTTCTTCGGCGTCGCCCGGACGATAGGCTTCGATGTCCTTGCGCCGCACCACCCCGTTCTTGTCGAGCAAGCGCTCGATCGTCTCGATGCGATCCATAGCCACCGAGAGTTCCTGGGTCAGCATGATGATGAACGAGAATATCTGGTCGTTTGCCGGGTCGCGGTAAAAGCCCGCGCGCTTTCCCTTGGCGTGGATCGGCAACCTGACCGGCTGGCCACCGTTGCTTTTCGCTTTCGTCCCGTTGGTCTTCTTTCTTGCCTTCGCCATCACGTCCTCCTAATACGGAAAGGGCCGAGCAGATCATGCCCGGCCCTTGTCACTTCTTGGTTGATCTAGGTCATCCCGACCCGGGCGGCTATCTCTTCCAGCCGCCGAAGGTAAACCACACGGCGCCGCCGCCATGGTCGCGCCGCGCCGTCTGCCCGCGCCCCTCGACCACCGCCTTGAACTCCTCGGGCTTGGTCGTGGCGTAGTTCGGGATCCGGATCATCTCCAGGTCCTTCTTCTTGAAGCCTGCTTCCACCAGGGTCTTCGGGAAGTCGAGGTTGCGGAACGCCTCGTAGTGCGGTTCGTTGTTATAGAAGGCGTCCCAGTCGAGATAGAAATTGTAGTAGGCGTCCGTCAGGGCCGAGGGGGGCAGCTCCATGTGCAGCACGAGGCCGCCCGGTTTCAGGATGCGGTGGCACTCCTTGAGCACGTTCCTCGTCGCCGGCACCGAGAGCTCGTGGAAGAAGAAGCTCGACGTGATCAGGTCGAAGTAATTGTCCGGGAAATTCGTCTTCTCGGCGCTCTGCTGACTGAAGTGGATCGCGTGCCCCTCGGCTTCGGCCCGCGCGTGGCCGAAACGCAAACACGGCGCGCCGACGTCGATGCCATGCACCTCGGCCTGCGGGAAGATTTCCTTGTAGGGCATCGTGTTCGAGCCGGCGGTGCAGCCCATGTCGAGAATGCGCTTGGGCTTGAAGCCCTTGTGCTTCAGGTACTGCGCGATGGTCTGGCCGACCGAACCCTTGTTGCCACGGCGGTGCGCCAAGCCGCCGGAAAAGACGGTCGTTCCATAGAAGTAGACGGCACCCTGGGCGACGTCGTCCTTGGTGAACTCGGTCTGAAAGCACCCCGGCATCTGGTGCACGTCGAGCTGGCTGACGTAGCCGGGGATATGCAGCTTGTTATCGAGTTCCAACGATCCACCGGCCGGATTGGCGAGATGCGCGTCCTTGGCCGCCTGGATCAACTCCGGCAACTGTCGCTCCACGGCCGGCTGAACCGACCACCAGGTCATATATTGCGCGTTGTAGCGAAGGCTCGACCACGCTTCGAAGACCGGCTCGTGCAGCATCGCGCGGCGGATCTCGCGTGCGTCCTTGGGCGCTTTCCCGGTGCGGCGCTTGTGTCGCCCCGCCACTTTCTTCTCGTAGACCGTCTTCATGTCCTTGGCGAAATCGACCAGGACCTTCTTGCGGAGCACCGAGACGAAGCGCTGGCGATGGACCTCGTCATGGGTCGAGTCGAGCATCCGGCCGACGTTCTTGATGTTGGCATGAGCGTCCATGGGAACCTCCGGTGGAACGGTTGACATATCTTAGCCCAGCCGCGTGCCCCGGCGCAGCCTTCCCCGCACGCTTGGCTGCGGCCCGCCGTCGCGGTATGCCTTGAGACTCAGGAAGGATCCCATGGCCGACATCGAAATTTTCAGCGCCAACGCCTGCCCCTACGCCCAGCGGACACGCTTCATGTTGACCGAGAAGGGCGTCCCGTTCTCGTTGACCGAGATCGATCTCCGCAACAAGCCCGCCTGGTTCAAGGACGTCTCGCCCTACGGCAAAGTGCCGGTGATCCGTCACCGCGGCCAGGTGATCTACGAATCGGCGATCATCAACGAGTACCTCGAGGAGGTGTTTCCCGAGCCGCCATTGATGCCCCGGGACCCGGCTGAACGCGCCAAGGTGCGGATCTGGATCGACTACGCCAATGCGCGCCTCGCCGGTCCGTTCTTCTACTTGTTGATCGAAAAAGACCCGGCCAAGCGCGCGCAGCACGCCAAGGACTTCATCGCGGCGATCGCGTTCGTCGAGGAGCACGCGTTCGGCAACGGTTGGACCGGCCCCTACTGGCTGGGCAAGGCCCTGTCGCTCGCCGATCTCACGTACTTTCCTTATGCGGAGCGGTTCTCGCTGCTCGAGCATTACCGCGGTGTCGATGCCTTCGCGGGCAACACTAGGCTCAAACGTTGGTTCGGCGCGATGCTCGAACGGCCGGCCGCGAAGGCCACCGGCAACAGCCGTGCGTTCTACATCGAGAAATACAAGGACCTGGTCGCCGCCTGATCAACGACAGGTTACCTTGTAGTGTGGTCCAGTAGGGGGCTTGAGGTTGATATTGCGGGCGACGCTGAGGTAGCGCGTGCGCCCTAGTCCCCAGTTGATCTCCGTCGACACGGCGGCGACGAAGAGGGCCTTCCCATAACGGTTCTCTTTGGTCACGACGTCAAGCGCGACAGAACATCATCGGCAGGAAACTTTGTCAGCTCGGCGATCATAACTTGATCCCGATGTACTGGCTGCATCCTATCGCCAATTCGCCTCGAACACAGCGTAGAGCGTGAAGCGCCGCTGAACCGCCATGCATAGCCCGCTCACCTGATCTATCCCCCTTCTTTAGGTAAGGCCAACGGCCTAGTCAGCGGCACGCCACCTTGAACAACGGGCCCGCGCCGAACTCGTCGGCAGCGACGTAGCGGGTCCGTCCGTCACGCCAGTCAATTTCAGCCGAAAGAGCAGCGATGATGTCGTCCTCATTGGAAAGTCCGTAGAGCACGCGGATTCCCGAAATCTTGTTGAGGGCGAGATCGAGGTCGTCGGCGATCAACTGGAGATCACCGACTGGCGCGGGGGAGAGAGGAAAGGTCTGGTTGCTCTTCTGAAACGTAATCAGGTAGCCCGAAGGCCCCTGTGTGATCCGCATGTAAATCGCGGCGTTCGGACCGTCGGTGGTGAAGCAGCCCAACAGGTCGGGATTGGCGTGCGCGGTGGGGGCTCCTGACAGAGCCCCCATGCCCGCCCCCAATGCCAGCAAGACCGGGCCGAGGGTGTGACGTCTCAAGACCCCATCTCCATGGGGAGCGTCGGGTCGTTGCCCCATTCGGTCATCGAAGCATCGTAAAGCTGCACGTTGTCGTGGCCGAGCAGGGCCAGTGCGAACGCATCCGTCGTGGCCGAGATGCCGCCACCACAGTAGGCCACGACCTTGGGCGCGGCCATCGCCTTCACCGGGGCGAAGGCTCTGCGCAGTTCGTCGGCCGACTTGAAGGTATACGTGCCGTCGTTCAGCAGCGTGCGCGCCGAGACGTTGACGCTGCGCTTGATGTGGCCGGCGCGACCATATTGCAGGCGTTCACCGGAATGGAGTTCGGGCGCCAACGCGTTGATGAGCACGGTCGATTGCTCGTCGATCGCCTTCAGGACGCCTTCTTTGCCGATGAACATATGGGGACGCGGTCGGGATACGAACGTCGCCTTGGGATAGGTACTCGCGGCTTTTTCGACCGGTCGCCCCTCCTGCACCCACTTCTCGAAACCGCCGTTCACGACGGCGCAGTTGTCGAACCCGTGGTGGCGCAGGTTCCACCACATGCGGGTCGCCCACCACGTCGGACCGATGTTGTAGAGCACGACGCGTACGCCGTCGCCGATCCCGAGCGCGGAGGCAATCGCCACGAATTCGTCGCGCGGCGGCAGCATGTAGTTCAGGTGGTGCTGCTTGTCTTTGAACTCGTCTTTCAGGTCGATGAACGCGGCCCCCGGGATGTGGCCCGCTTCGTACTTGGCGCGACCGTTCTCCGAGCGATAGCCCTTCTCCTTGTCGTAGGTCATGTCGACCGTGCAGTCGAAGATCCGCAGGTCAGGGTCCTTTAGGTGCTGGGCAAGCCACTCGGTCTCGACCAGGTATTCGGGATGGGCGTAACCGGCCACGTCGTCCTCCGTTGTTGTTGCTAGTCTAGTCGTCCGCCGTATCGGGAGCGATTCAGCCGAGGGTCGCTTGGCGCGTGTCGCCCGCCGGGCCCATGTGATCGAGCGGCCCGCTGCTCCAACACAGGAGCGTAGCGCCGCCGTCACTTCCCTCGCCTGCCCCGCCGAAGGCCGCATCCGGCAGCAGGCAGCGATAGCCCCAACGCTTCATATGAACGCCATCGGGACCGCCGGTGCGGTAATCGCCCTCGAGCACGAACCACTCGCGCTGGGCCGCGCTCATTCGCCGTCCCGCTGGCGAGCGCCACCCGGCGGGAATCTTCACGATGAACGTACAGGCGCCCGTCGTGCGATCAGTCGACAACAGGCGAACCCGTTCGCCGGTCGGTTCGCCTTCGAGTCGCCAGTCCTCCCAAGGCAGATCGGCGGTTGCACGTCGACTGATCGGCGTTCGCGCGTTGGTTTGTCCCGGCAGCACTTGACGCTCGTCGTCCCGCCGCCATGGGCGCCCCCTGGGCAACTCCCCGTTGACGTAACTCATCGGGCCGGAAAACCGCATGAGGATCTCGGCGCCGATGTCGGTCGCATCATCGGGGCTGTGGAGGAACCCCTTGGGGAAGAACAGATAGTCGCCCGCGACGTAGGTGGTCTCGGGATCGCCCACCATGCGGCCCGAGAGAAACAACGCCTCCTCGTCGACCGGAAGATAGTGCGGGCGTCCACCGCCGCTGCCCTTGAAGCCCGCCGGCTCGTTCACCAGCCACAGATGGCCGCCCGTTTCGGGATCGCGGTTGAGTTCCTTCAACCGAACGTAGTTGGGTTTGCCGACGTTGAACTCGCGCCAGGGCATCGCAGCGGCGTCGAGGTGAAGGACTGTGGGAAACATCGCGACCTCCGATCGATCATTTTGCCACGACAGCCTCGGTCTGGGGCATGATGGCGCGCCAAATCGGAGGACCCATGCCAGCCCTACCCAAGCTCTACGGCGATATTCGATCGCGCGCCACGCGCTGCCTCTGGGCGTTCTACGAAATGGGCGTCCCCTTCGAGCACGTGCCGTTGAGCCACGGCTCGGGCGAAACCAAGACGCCGGCATTCCTCGCCATCAATCCGGCCGGAAAGACCCCGGCGCTGGTCGACGGCGACCTGGTACTGACCGAATCGCTCGCGATCAATCTGTACCTTGCGCAAACCTACATGACGCCACTGTGGCCTAGGGACAAGGACGCTCAGATGCACGTGTTGCAGTGGACGTTCTGGGCGGCCACCGAGGCTGAACCACCGGCCGTGCAACTGGCGATCCACCGTGTGATCGCGGCGCCGGAGAAGCGCGACCCGGCCAAAGCCGCCCAGGCGGAGAAATCGTTGGCACCGCGCTTGGATCATCTCGACCGCCATCTCGAGAAATCCGGGCGCTACATCCTGGGAGATCGATTTTCGTTCGCTGATGTCAATGTGGCCTCGGTGCTCAATTTCTTGCGTCGGGCCAAGGTCGACATGACCGCCCATCCCCACGCCGACCGCTGGCTCCGCGAATTGGAAGTCCGCCCGCAGTACAAGAAGGCGCACGGGTTCGACTAGGCATGGCCCTTCCCCGCCTCTATGGCGATCACAACTCGCGGGCCAACCGCTGTTTGTGGACGCTCTACGAACTCGGCCAACCTTTCGAGCATGTGCCGATGGCCTCGGGCGTCGGCACGAAGGACGCGGCGTTCCTCGCGATCAACCCGTGGGGCAAAATTCCGACCTGGGTCGAGGATGATTGGGTGCTGAGCGAGTCGCTGGCGATCAATCTTCACCTGGCGCGACGCACTGCGTTGTGGCCAAAACCGCCGCAAGATCGGGCCCGGGCAATGCAGTGGACGATGTGGGCCGCAACGGAAGCCGAACCGAATTTCTTCGCCGTCGCGCGCCATCGCGTGTTGCGCCCGCCCGAGCGTCGCGAGGAGCGCGTCGCGATCGAGGGGGAGCAAGCCTTGCGTCCCCGCCTGATGTACCTCGACCTCCACCTGCGCGGTCGCGACTTTCTATTGGGCGATCGTTTCACCGTTGCCGACATCAATGTCGCGGGTGTCTTCTCCCTGTTGCGCGCCTCGCGCATCGACCTGGCGCCCTTTCCGTCGTTCGACGGCTGGTTGGCCCGCTTGGAGGCCCGACCGACCTACGCCAAGGCGCACGGACGCTAAAGCGCCATCAGCACGCCCAGTTCACGCACGTCCTTCATCGCTTCGAGGTTGTCGACCGCGTGAATGATGGCGTCCAGTTGCTTGGCGCTGGCCGGGCGCGCGGCGAACTTGCCACAGCGCCGGAACTTGTCGATCACTTCGGGGCGGCTCATCGGTTTCCCGGGATGGCCCTTCATCGTGTCGATGCGACGTTCGATCGTGCGGCCCGATTTCAAATGGACTCTGAGCATTTGCGGCACGAAGGCGATCTCGCTGGTGACGCCGGGAAACAACGCGACGTTGACCCGACGGGCGAGCGCCCCTACGGCTGGATCGGCGATGCGCTCCTCGGTGAAATCTTCGAGATAGAGTCCGCGGCGGATGACCGCAACCGCAACACAGTAGGCGCCCGACACGATCGCTTCGACCACGGGATGGCCATCGGCCTTGGCCCACGGCTTGCCCGAGACGCCGAACGCATTGGGCGGCAGGTATGCATCGATCGAGGCAATCTGTTCGGCCTTGAGATCGTGCTCCGCCGCCAACTCAAGCGCCGCATCGACGATACCGTGATTGTCGCGGGCGCTCGGCCAGGGCTTGAGCGCGAGTTCCTTTAGGTGAAAGTACCGCCCGAGATCCTTGGTGAGCGGCGCCGGGTCGTATTCGCCGCGCTCATAGAGGTTGTAGTAGCCATAGGGGCCTTCGAGGAAATGCCGGGCACCGGTCAGGCCATTGCGGGCGAGCGTCGCGGCCACCACGCCGTTGCGCGCGGCAAAACCGGCATGAAACCGCTTGACCGTCGCGCCGTCGCGCAGCGGCTGGACGTTCGCCGCGCATTGACTGTAGGCCACGCCACAAGCGTTGAGCACGCCTTCGAACGGTAGTCCGAGCAAGCGTGCGACGGCCCCTGCCGTCCCCAGCGCGCCGCAGGTCCCCGTGGGGAGAAACTCTTGGCCCTTGCGCCTTGCATGGCCCATGCGCGAAATGAGCTCGGCCCCGGCCGTCACGGCGGCGATAATGTCGCGGCCGTTACGCCCGCCTTCGGCTTCTGCCATCGCTAGCACGCCCGGCAGCACCGAAGGCTGGGTGTGCAGCATCGCGTCATCGAGCGTGTCGTCGAAGTCCCGCGCGGTGGACATCGCGCCGTTGACCATCGCAACCGAGGAGCTGGGTAGCTTCAGGCCATGGCCGTAAAGCGTCGCCTCCGGGTTGCCGCCCCACTGCCGGATCATCTTGACGGCGGCGTCGATCCCCGGAGCGGTCGACCCGGCGAGCGCCACGCCGAACGAATCGAGGATCAGCTCCTTGACCTTGGCGACCACGTCGGCCGGCAGGTCCTCGTATCGCAGATTGGCGGCGTAGCGCGCCAGGGTGATGCCGGCATCCTCGCGCTTCGCTGAATCCGTCATGTCGATTCCTTTCGATTACAGATCTGCACCGCGTACGGCGAAGCGCCCGCCGAAGCGATCGATCAGCGAGCCGCAAGCCGGTGAACACGAACGGCATCGCTGCCGGCATCTTGATCATGAAGAACAGCTGTCCCGGCTTGGCACCGATGATACGGCCGTCAGCCACGAGCGGCGTCGCGCTGCATGGTGCGACGCACCTCTTCGGCGACCACGCGCTCGATTCGCTCATAGAGCGCACCGAACGCGGGATCGCCACGGCGTCGCGGCCGCGGCAGGTCGTTGACGATAATCTCTTTGATCTTGGAGGCCGGCCCCGCGTTCATGACACCGATGCGATCGGCGAGGATGATCGCCTCGGCGATGTCGTGGGTGATGAACAGCATCGTGCGTTTGGTCTCCTGCCATATCCGGGCGAGTTCGTCCTGAAGCGTTGCTCGCGTCTGCGCATCGAGCGCAGCAAACGGCTCGTCCATCAGCAGCACGTCGGAGACGCACACGAGCGCGCGAGCAATCTGGATGCGCTGCTTCATGCCACCCGAAAGCTGGTGGGGGAATTTGTGGCCCTGGCCCTTGAGCCCGACAAGCTCGAGCGCCCGCTCGGCACGCTGACGTCGCTCGGCCTTCGAAATACCGGCGACGCGGAGGCCGAACTCGACGTTGTCGACGGCCGTGAGCCAACCGAGAAGGGAATCGTCGCCCTGGAAGATGACGACGCGGTCGACACCCGGTCCATCCACGGGCTTGCCGCCCACGCGGATCGAACCGCCGTTCGGTCGATCGAACCCCGCCAACAGGTTGAGGACCGTGGTCTTGCCGCACCCAGACGGGCCGAGGAGGAGGAAGAACTCCCCCTCACCCATCGTGAGTTGCAAGTTCGCCAGGACGGCCGCCCCGCCCTGGTGATAGTGGAACGAGATGTCGTCGAAGACGACGTATTCGCCGGACAGCACTACGACGTCACGCGCGCAGCGGCGGCTTCCGTGAGGTGGTCGACGTTGATGACCTGAGCGCCGGCCGCGCCGGCGGCAAGTGGAAACAACTCGCCACGAGTGAAACGCATGAGGTCCCTCCCCTTGTCAGACCCGACGTGCTCGCGGGCCGCGTCACGCCAAGTGTATACGTGGGCGGTTGAAGCGCACAACCGAGGGACGGATATGAGAGCGATCGTCATTCACGCGCACGGTGGGCCGGAGGTCATGCGCTACGAGGACGTCCCGACACCGGTGCCCGCTGCCAACGAAGTGCTCGTCAAGATTCACACGGCCGGCGTCAATCATCTCGACCTCGATGTGCGTCAGGGCGTGGCGGGCTACCAGATTCCCTTGCCCCACGTCATGGGAAGCGAAGGCGCCGGTGAGGTGGTCGCTTTCGGCCGCGAGGTCACGGCGTTTCGCGCCGGCGATCGCGTGATGCCCGCCTCGGCCCTGTCGAGCGGCTCGTGCCGTCACCTGGATTGTCGGTGCCAACGGGGCCTCGACAACCTGTGTCACAACTTCGGGCGCCTGGGACTGACCTGTTGGGGAACATTCGCCGAGTACATCGCGGTCGCGCCGCACAATCTCGTCCGCCTACCCGACGGTCTCAGCTTCGAAACCGCCGCCGCCGGGCGCACGACATTCTCCACCGCCTGGGAACTCGCGATCAACCAGGGTGGAGTCCGCGAAGGAGAGACCGTTGTCGTCAACGGTGCCGGTGGCGGCGTTGGCACGGCAGCGATCCAGGTCGTCAAGCGGGCGGGGGCGCGGGTGATCGCGACCGTCGGGTCGCGCGATAAGGCCGGGCGCGTGTTGGCCCTCGGCGCCGACGCGGTGGTCAACTACCGCGAAGACGACATGGCGGCCGAAATTCGCCGTCTGACCCATGGCCAAGGGGCCGACCTCGCTATCGAGACGGTGGGCGGACCCGTACTCAAAGCGACGATCGAGGCGATGGCGCCCGGCGGGCGTATCGCCATCGCTGGGGCGCATGCCGGCGAACAGGTGACGATCGACATCGTCAAACTCTTCCGTCGGCAGATTCGCATCCTCACGACCTCGTCCTATCCGAAAGCCACCACGGCGACCGTGTTCGGCGAGTTGGCGAAGGGCCACCTGAAGCCCGTCGTGGCGGCTGCCTTCCCCTTGGCGGAGGCGTCCGAAGCCGTAGAACTCCTGGCCGGTCGTACGGCCGTGGGCAAGATATTGCTGCACGGCTAATCCCAGGATTGTCTATTGACCGCTCCCCCGCCACGGGGAGAATCCCCCCGACCCGATCGATGGTCCACCCACAACCGGAGGAACGATGGCAATCACGATCTATGGCAGCGCCCGCTCGCGCGCGAACCGCTGCACCTGGGCGCTCAAGGAGATGGGCGTGTCCTACGACCAGAAGGCGCTCACGCCCGATCAGCTCAAAGGCGCGGACTACCTCAAGGTCAACCCACAGGGCAAAGTGCCGACGATGCAGGATGGCGACCTGACGATGTCGGAATCGCTCGCGATCAACATGTACTTCGCCCGCAAATACAAGAAGCTGTGGCCCGCCTCGGAGAAGGACCAGGCGGCGGCCGAGCAGTGGGCGCTGTGGTCGGCGACAGAGGCCGAGCCGCACGCGATCACGATGCTGGTCGAGCGCGCGTTCAAGCCGGCAGACAAGCGTGACGCGGCCAAGGCCAATGCGGCCGAGGAAGCGTTCAAGCCCCGCATGGAGTACTTGAACACGTACCTGGCGAACCGCAAGTACCTGATCGGCAGCGACTTCACGATCGCCGATCTCAACGCGGCCGCGTGCATCGCCGCGGCAGTGCCGGGCGGCTTCAAGATGGAAAGCTACCCCAACGTGAAGCGCTGGCTCGATGCCTGCACGTCCCGTCAGGCCTACAAGGACACCCGCGCGTAAGGTTGATCAGACGCGGCGATGAAGAAGGGCCCTGCGGGGCCCTTCTTTGTTGCTGGGACACCGCTTAATCCCGCTGCGTGCGCGTGTTCTTCTCACCGGGCGTAGATGAAGGCACGGCGCCGCCGCGCTAGCGCGTGCACACCGGCCTGAACGATTATGACGGCCCAGAGGACAAGCAGCTGCCAAAGTTGGACCGGGCTCGAGGACCCATAGGCACTTCCGTTTGGCACGAATTGCCAGTGCGACGCATACGATGTGAGCGCCCATGCCACCAGGACGCCCAAGGAAACGAGTTGATAAGGGCCCTTCATTCCATGCGGCAATCGCCACGCTGAAACCACCAGGATCGCGCCCGCGGCCAGGGCTAGGTACGCGGGCAGCATGGCGATACTCAGGTGGTCGCGCGGGTTGGTCGACGCCTCCATGAGGCCAAAGAATCGCAAGGTCGCCTCCGCCGCGGTCAACAGGAACGCGGGGTAGAGCCACCAGCTCAACATTCCGAAGAGACGCATCTTCAGCCTGGCTCACTTTCCGGCTTGGCGACGGTGCTTACGCCGAAACTCGTTGCCACGTCCTGGCGGCCCTCACGACACCGGTCCGACCGGGCCCTTCGGTGGTGCCGCTAGCGCACGCCCACGTCGCGCCCACAGCACCGAGCCGATCAGGAACACCACAGTGCCCATTGGCGCATGCGTCACGACATAGGTCCACTCGGCTGATTTGTGGGCTGAGCGGGCGGCTGTCGACCACGCCTCCAAATCAACAAACCGAGCAAGAACGCCGCCGTTCCGAGCCAGACAAGTATTTGCGCGGCAGCAACCGTGTCATTGTCGTGACTTCGGGCCTGCGCCCCCTCGAACCCACCGATTAGTGCTGGGAAGATTGCTAATACCCACGATGGATAGTTTCCATGCCGGTCCCGTTTTCGGGCTGAACTGCCGGAGATAGGCGATGATCAAAACGACCACAAAGAGACAAAGAAACGCGCCATCGATCAGGGCAAGCTCGGCGAACGGGAACCCGCCGAAGTAGACGAGCTTCCAGGAAAAGAGGACCGCAAAGAAGGGGATCGCGAGGGAGGAGCGCGGTTCCCCATCCGAAGCGATCCGCCCCTTGGAGGGACCTTCCTCCCCGGTTGCCCACAGCGCGAAAGAAGCGATGACCAAACCGGTCCCTAACAAGACCATTGTCTGGCCGGTTGCAACCTGCTGATCGGACCGCAAGAAGCTGCCCAATAGCGCGACGACCGCCCCCGGCATCGCCAACTTGACTTTCCACGATGGTGCGTTTTGAGGACCAATCGGGAGAAGGATGGCAACGTTCAACAGAAGGTACAGACCGAGGATTCCCCCGTCGCCAATATCAACCGAGTTCGTGAACGGGTACGCCCCCAGATAGAGCGCCTTCCAAGCGTAAATGACCACTGGAATGACGAGGGCAAACTCGGCGCGGGCGCGGAGGGCGAGTCTTCTCTCGATCGTCCACCCCGTCAGGGCCGATGTCCAAAGATCGGCGATGATCTTCCCGATCGGTCGGCGAGGGACGTTGTGCACCGGCCCTTCGATGATAGTCGGAGCCGCCATCGCGCCGGGGCCACTCGCAACATCGCTGCTAGCATCGGTGATCTTTGGCGGCTCGCTGTCAGCCAACGGATCGCCCTCCGCCAGTGCGCGCGAGAACAACACAGGTAACAGGAAAGAAGCGGCGATCACAGCGTAGAACGCCGCTGCAATCTTGAGTGCCGCGACGGTCACCTGCGGCACGAAGATCCAGGCGATCAGGAACGGAGCGAAATAGGCGGCGGTCGCCATGATTGCCGTCGCCCGCCGAAACGGTAGGGCGATCTCGCCGAGCAGCGGGAGCGTGCCCCAAGTCTCGTCCTGCTTTCGGCGATCACCAGCCATCACGAAACGGGGCCGATCGGTCCCGGCGTCAGCGGTTTCTGCGCGTGCCCACTTCGAGCCCACAGCATCAATTGCATCGCAATACCGCGCCCGACCGGCACGTCCCAGCAATTTCGTGGGAGCCTGTTTGTCTCATTCGAGGTGTCCCCGCGAGCGGTACTTGCGCCGAAACTCGTTGCCACGTCCTGGTGGCCGTCACGACACCGGTCCGACCGGGCCCTTCGGTGGTGCCGCTAGCACCCGCCCACGTCGCGCCCACAGCACCGAGCCGATCAGGAACGCTACAGTTCCCAACCAGACCAGCACCTGCCCAATGATGTCCTGTTGGCCGGCTTCAGCGATCGCCTCGAGGAACCCTCCGCATACCGCGATCACCATCCCGGCCGAGGCCAACAGGACTCTCCAGGTTGGCCGGTTCCGCGGACCGATCGGCAGATAGATCGCGACAAGGAGGACACCGGCCAGGGCAAGAAGCGCCCAATCGCTCCAATCCGGCGGGTCCACGAACGGCCACGCCCCGAGGTAAGCAAGCTTCCATGCATAAATCACGAAGAAGATGTTACTGACGAGATAGGTCCGTGCCACAAGGGCCTGATTCTGTTCCTGATCCCAAACGTTCATCGTTGGCTTCCTTCCGCCGTCGATCACGGCCGCGACTGGCGGTCCGCGATCGTCCCGCACCGGACCCATCCCTTCCCTCGCGATCACCGGTGGGACGACGTGGGTCAGTAGTATCTCGCTCTCCTGTGTTTCGCGCCCGGACTTTTCATCACCTTCGGCCTCCGTTGGGGCGACATCGGTCAGCAATATCTCGTTTTCGCGCGCCGCCTGCTCCCGCGCGCGGCGCCGTCGACGCGACTCTCGCTCCGCCCTCCCAATCGCAACCCAGTTATAGTCCGTCCGACTTCCTTCGGCCGCGATTCGGATCACAATCCCGAGCCAGAGCACCAGGAACGCGATCGCGGCATAGACACCAATGGCGACGGCGACCCCAACGATGGTCATCTCGGGATCAAATGCCCAAACGAGCGACAACACCGCGAAGTAGATCACGGATACCCAGAGCGCCGGACCAAAGGGCAGAAGGTTCGTTTCGTCGAGCGGTTGCGGGGTTGCCCAAAACGCCCCACGCAGAGGGGAAACCTACTGGGTCAGCAATACCTCTGGCTCGGGAGCACCCTCGTCGGTGAGCAGTGTCTCGCTCTCAGGCGCCAGCGGAGCCTCCTCGGCCGGAAGGATCTCTCGCTCGGAGACCGAGGGGGCCTCTTCGGTCGGCAACACCTCGCCCCCGGGGTCCGAGCGTTCGTCATCGTTTATCAATGGTTCGATGTCGCGCTCCGTCCGTTCCCATTCTTCGCGTTCTGCCCTGCGTACCGCCGATCGGTGCATCAACACGAAGTACGCCGCCGCGGCGATCAAAAGGAAGCCGTACGACGGTAGCCGGGAGACGAAACAGATTATCGCCATCACAAACGCCAGGCCGGCATTGATAGCCCAGGTCCTACGACGCTGGACGTTCGTCACGACTCGTTCCTCGACTCCTTCCTTCCGTTCCTCATCTGTGAGGTTCCTCGTTAGTCTCCATCCATCGTCGGAGGCCGCAGCGACTGGCGGTTCGCGATCGTCCAACACCGGACCGGCTGGGGCGATCGCCGGATCGGCAACAACCTCGCGGTCCGAAAATACTTCCGGCCCCTCTCGCAGAGGGGAAACCTCCTGGGTCAGCAATACCTCTGGCTCGGGAGAAACTTCGTCGGTGAGCAGTATCTCGCTCTTGGAGTCTCGAGAAGCCTCTTGGGCCGGCAACGTCTTGTTCTTCGTGGTCGCCGGAGCGTCATCGGCCATTAGCAACTCGAGGTCGCGCTCGGTCCGTTCCCATTCTTCGCGTTCTGCCTTGCGTACCGCCGATCGGTGCGCCAACGCGGCTACCGCCGCCACGACGATCAAGAGCAAGGCGTAGTACGGTAGCCCATTGGCGAAACAAACCATCGCTGCAACGAACGCCGATATGGCGACCGGAAGGAGCATGGTTCAGCCGCGTCCGCTGGCCCCAACCTGCAGGACCTCACCACAGCACAGCACGTTCAATGGCATCGCAACACCGCGCGCGATCATCACGTCCTTTGGATACGCATTCTTCGAGGATCCTTCATCATGGCACCCGTCGTGACTCACGGCGTGTCTGCCTTCACGCGTCGTTGGTGATGGCGCCCCGCCGCCATGCGAGCATGTGCACACCGGCCTGAGCGATCACGACCACCCAGAACACGATCACCTGCCAAAGCTCGACGTCGCGCGGCCATCCGTAGGCTTCCCAGCCTGGGACCCCTGGCAACCCAAAAAGGGTGAGCACCCACGCCCCCGAGATGCAAAGGGAGATGATTCGGTAGGGCCCCTTCAAGCGGTGGGGCAGACGCCATATCAAAACCAACGCAACCAACGAGGCCGCAGAAGCGACGTACACAGACAACCCGCCACCCATGAAATAGGCCAGGCTCTTCGCCGGCCACCCGAAATCAAAGAATCGCTCGGTTGCATTCACCGCGGTGAGCAGGAACGCAGGATAAAACCACCAGATCGACCATCCGAAGAAACGCATCGCTCAACCTTTGCTGTCGGCTTGGCTTTCCCGTTTGAGGTCCTCTATTGCACCTGCGCAAAGATCGGTGCTCCAGCGTTCACCGGACGACAGCGCCGGAGCGCCGCCGCTTGCTGGTTCTAAACCACTCGTACCTTGAGCGTGGCGCCGTCCGAACCCACCACTTCGACCGTCTGACCCTTGGCGAGCGTGTCGCTCGCCCCTGTCTCGGCGATCCAGATCGAGTCATCCAAGTGGATCCGTCCCCGTCCGTTGGTCAGGTCCTCGTGCAACTGCACCCGCCGTCCGACGTACTGCTGCGCACGCATGTTCAACCCCGGATGGTCGGTCGGCGTCGGGTTGCGCGGCACCCAGCGCTGCCAGACGACCGACGCGGCCACGGCGAGGAGCGCAAAAACGAGGAACTGATATCGCCAGTCGAAATCGGGAACGATGAGCAACAGGAGACCCACGAGGCCGGCGGCGATCGCCGGTCCGATCAGGAACATCGTGACGGTGAAAACTTCGAGGATCAGAAGCGCGACGCCGAGCGCCCACCAGTGCCAGAACGAAATCGAGTCGAGCCAGCCGAGCACGGTGTCCATGATCGCTCCTATTCGGCGGGACGCGGTCCCGAACCCCAGGGCGCCGACGGTCGGTCGGGTCCACCGCGCGGTGTTCCGCCGCCATCGCTGAGCGCCGCCTTGGCCAACTCGGCGATGCCGGCGATCGAGCCGATGACCCCGGCCGCTTCGACCGGCAGGATCAACGTCTTCTGATTGGGCGACGAGGCCATGACTTCGAGCGCGCGGACGTATTGCTGGGCGACGAAATAGTTGATCGCCTGAACGCTGCCCCGGGCGATCGCCTCCGAGACCATCGTCGTCGCTTTGGCTTCGGCTTGCGCCGCGCGCTCGCGGGCCTCCGAATCACGGAAAGCGGCTTCCTTGCGCCCCTCGGCTTCGAGGATCGCCGATTGCTTCTGCCCCTCGGCGCGCAGGATCGCCGACTGCTTCTGGCCCTCGGCGGTGAGAATTTCGGCGCGCTTCTCGCGCTCGGCCTTCATTTGCATCGCCATGGCGTTGACGAGATCGCTGGGCGGCGCCAGGTCCTTGATCTCGATGCGCGTGACTTTGACACCCCATGGGTTGGTCGCCGCATCTACGACGCGGAGCAGACGGTCGTTGATCTCGTCGCGCTTGGACAGCACGTCGTCGAGCGGCATGCCACCGATCACCGAACGGATGTTGGTCTGGGCGAGGTTGCTGATCGCGACCCCGAGATTGGCGACCTCGTAAGCCGCCCGCGCCGCGTCGATCACCTGATAGAACACGATCGCATCGGTGCGCACGGTGGCGTTGTCGTGGGTGATCACGTCCTGCGAGGGAATTTCGAGCACCGATTCCTGCATCGACACGCGCTTGCCGACGCGATCGATGATCGGGATGATCAGGTTGAGCCCAGGCGTGAGCGTTCGCACGTAGCGACCGAATCGCTCGAGCGTGTATTCGTGCGCCTGTGGGACCGTCTTCACCCCGGCCAACACCAAAATGATCGCGAAAACGACGATCGCGATGACGAAGATCAGAAACGGGCTGACGATGGCGGTGGTCATGCGGCTCCCCTGCATCGCGGCGAACGGTCAAGGATGACGGCCATCGCCGACCTAAGGCAAGGTCTATCCTGGCCAACCGCAGTTTCGTTGACACTGAAGCCCCATTTGCCCCTAATGCCCGCGCCATGAACCAAGACCTCGCCGGGAAAAGCGCCGTCGTCACGGGATCGACCAGCGGCATCGGGCTCGGGATCGCGCGAGCGTTGGCCCAGGCTGGGGCCAACGTCATGCTCAATGGCTTCGGTGACGCCGCCGCCATCGAGACCCTGCGCCACGAGATTGCCAGGAGCAGCCGCGGCAAGGTGCTCTATTCCAACGCGGACATGGCCAAACCCGACGAGATCGCGGCGATGGTCGCGCAAGCCGAGAATGTGTTCGGAGCCGTCGACATCCTGGTCAACAACGCCGGCATCCAGTTCGTGGCGCCGGTCGATGAATTTCCCATCGCCAAATGGGACGCGATCCTCGCGATCAATCTGTCATCGGCGTTTCACACCATCCGCGCCGCGCTACCAGGCATGAAATCGCGGGGCTTCGGCCGCATCGTCAACATCGCCTCGGCCCACGGCCTGGTCGCTTCACCGTTCAAAAGCGCCTACATCGCGGCCAAACACGGCGTGCTCGGCTTGACCAAGACCGTGGCCCTCGAGACGGCGACCCTCGATGTCACCTGCAACGCGATCTGCCCAGGGTACGTGCGCACGCCGCTCGTCGAAGGCCAGATCGCCGAGCAGGCCAAGGCCCACGGACTGCCGCGCGACAAAGTGATCAGCGACATCATCCTGGCGGCCCAGCCCAACAAACGTTTCATCGAGGTGGAGGAGGTCGCCGGAATCGTCCTGTTCCTGTGTGGCCCAGCCGCTCGCTCGATCACCGGTGCGGCTCTCCCGGTCGACGGGGCGTGGACCGCCCGCTGAGCGGCCCGAATGTCGCCGCCCAAACGAATCAATCTCGCGTTGCAGGGCGGCGGTTCGCATGGGGCTTTCACCTGGGGCGTGCTCGATCGTCTGCTCGCCGAGCCCCGCCTCGAGATCGAAGGTCTGTCGGGAACTTCGGCCGGGGCCATGAACGCGGCGGTGCTCGCCGCCGGGTACGCCAACGGCGGACGCGACGGCGCACGCGAGGCCCTCGCGGCCTTTTGGGCGCGGGTGGCCACCCTCGGTGCGCTCGGACCCTTTCAGCCGACGCCCTGGGATCGCGTGAGCGGACATCGGCATTTCGAGCGTTCGCCGGGCTTCGCGTTCTTCGACATGTTCAGCCGGGCCTTCTCGCCCTACGAATTCAATCCGCTGAACCTGAACCCGCTGCGCGCGCTGCTCGACGAAGCCATCGATTACGACCTCGTGCGCCATCAGTCGGGACTCAAACTGTTCGTTGCCGCGACCAACGTGCAGACCGGCAAAGCACGGGTCTTCTCGCACCGCGATTTGTCGACCGCGGTGCTGCTCGCCTCTTCCGCTCTGCCGTTTCTGTTTCAGGCGGTCGAGATCGAGGGCGAGGCCTATTACGACGGCGGCTACTCGGGAAATCCCTGCATTTACCCGCTGATCTACAACTGCGAGGCCCGCGACGTGGTGATCGTGCAGATCAACCCGTTGCGTCGCGACGAGATTCCGACGACGGCCCGTGACGTCGTCGATCGCATCAACGAGATCAGCTTCAACAACTCGCTCGTCCACGAGATGCGGGCGATCCACTTCGTGACTCGGCTGATCGACAGCGGCGCCCTCGATGGTCGCGACTACAAACGCATGAACATGCACATGGTCGAGGCCAGCGCGGACATGAGCCGCTTCGGCGCCGCGAGCAAGATGAACACGGACCGCTCGTTCCTCGAACACCTGCGCAGCGTCGGCGGGGCCGCGGCGTCGCGCTGGATCGAGCAGAACTTCGAAGCCGTGGGTGAGCGTTCCTCGCTCGATATCGCGCGCGTCTTTCTCTAACCGCGAACAAGAAAGGCCGGGCCTTGCGGCCCAGCCTTCTGGTGGTGCGGCTTGAAGCTACTCTAGAATAGCGACAGGAGCGCCTTCGGCCCGGCGTTCGCGATGGCCAAGGTCCTCAGTCCCAACTCTTCCTTGACGCGTTGGGCGGTCAAACCGGCTGCCTCTTCGCTCAGATTGGCGTCGACCAAGTTGCCGATGCCCTGGCTCAAGACATTGTCGAGTCGGGTCGTGAATTCGCCCTGATTCTCGATCCGCTGCAAATCCGAGCCCAACTGCGCGGCGCTCGAATTCGCCTGGTTGATCGCATTGTCGATCGCCGCCAGCGCTGTCGCAGTATCGCCTGACGTCAGCAGCGACAGGCTGTCGACGCCCAGCCCTTGCGCCGAGAGGTTCTGGGCATTGACGGTGACCGCGTCGCCGCTCTCGGTCGTCAGAACTTGTAAGCTGCTGGCCCCACTTTCGACCAGGTTGACGCCGTTGAACGACGCCGAACTGGTCACGGTATTGAGCTGATCGACCAACGACTGGAACTCGTTGTTGATGGTCGAGCGCGATGCCGCGTCGAGGGCGGGGTTGCTCGCCTCGAGCGCCTTGGTCTTGAGATCGATCAGCAGGTTGGAAACTTGGACGCTGGCCGAAGCCGCGACGTTGACCGTCGCCTCGGCGTTGTTGAGCGCCACTTTCACTGCCTGCGTGCCCGACTGCGTGCCCCGCAACGCCTGCGCGACGGCAAAGGTCGCGGCATCGTCCTTGGGGCCATTGATGCGCAGCCCTGTCGTGATCCGTTCCTGCGTCTTGTTTAGGGACTTCTTGGTGGCGTTGAGCTGCTGAATGCCCAACGACGATCCCGAAGAGATAGGTTCAACCATAGTGGCCTTCTCCACCTGTCCGGCCACGGCCAACGACGTTCTATCGCTTCAAGAAATTCTTGCGGCCGTTAGGCCGGTCGAGTGAACGACCGCACACGAGTTCTTCGTGTGCCTCCAATAATTATGGTGAACATGGTCGCATTCGCCCGCCGGGTCAAGAATTCAGTAACCAACCAAGTGCATGACCTCTTTCGCTATTTCGTAAAATTTTAGGTAAATTGACTTGGTTAACGTTTGGCCCGCGGCCGCGCTGGCCGTTAGGCTCAGCCCCTCTCCGTCACCAACCAACGGCAAGGTCATGTTGAAAATCTGGGGTCGCGCGAATTCATCCAACGTTCAGAAGGCACTGTGGGCGGCCGAGGAAGTCGGCGTCCGCTACGATCGCATCGACTTGGGTGGGCCGTTCGGTGGATTGGACAAGCCGGACTACGTGGCGCGAAACCCGAACAAACGCATTCCGACCATCGACGATGACGGCTACATCCTGTGGGAGTCGAACGCCATCGTTCGCTACTTCGGACACAAGTACGGCAACGACCAACTTTGGCCACGCGACCCGAAGGTCCGCGGCTTGGCTGAACAGTGGATGGATTGGCAGCAGACGACGTTGTTCTCGGACTTCGTCGTGTTGATCGTGCAACTGCTACGTACACCGCCCGACAAGCGCGACCAGACGGCGATCGAGAATGCGCGCCAGAAAGCGGAAGCCAGCTGGGCGATGTTCGACCAGCATCTCAAGGCCAACGCGTTCGCCGCCGGCAAGGCCTTTACTTTGGGTGACGTGCCGCTCGGCGTGTTCGCATGGCGACGCTACGAGTTGCCCATCCAACGCGCCAACCTGCCCAACGTCGATGCCTGGTACAAACGCCTCCAGGCGCGCCCAGGCTACAAGAAAATCGTGATGACGCCGTTGAGTTAGGCCTCAAAGGCCGCGGAGCGACTGGCCGTCGTCGACCGTGACGACCGAGCCGGTGATGAATCGCGAGGCAGGGCCCACGAGGAGCTGGAGTGCGCCGTCCAGGTCCTCCGGCTCGCCGACCCTGCGCCGTAGGAGACGAGCCGTGAGTTTTTGGCCGGCGTCGGAGCGGAAGAACGCATCGTTGATCTCGGTGCGGATGTAACCCGGGGCGATCGCGTTGACCTGGATATCGTGGCGGGCCCACTCGATCGCCATCGCCTTGGTCATCTGCAAGAGACCGCCCTTGGCCATGGCATAGACCGAGAGCATCGGGATCACGCTCGACCCGAGGACGGACGCGATGTTGACGATCTTGCCGCTGCGCTTGTCGGCAATCATGCGCCGACCGACCGCCTGGGCGACCAGGAATGCCCCTTTGAGGTTGGTGTCCATGACGGCGTCGTAGTCGGCCTCGTCGAAGTCGGTGATCCACTTCTCGCGCGAAATCCCGGCGTTGTTGATGAGGATATCGACGGGTCCCAGGCCCTGCCCGACGCGGTCCAACGCCGCACCGATCGAACGCGGTTCGAGGACATCGAGGGGCACCGCGATTGCGCGTACACCACGGGCGCCGATTTCATCGGCGAGCTTGGCCAGACGATCGCCGCGTCGGGCCGCGAGCGCAACGTTGGCGCCTGCGTCCGCCAGGACCCTCGCGAAACGGGCGCCGAGCCCACTCGATGCGCCTGTGACCAGGGCCGTTTTGCCTGCCAGTTCCTGCCCCATCGCTCCCCCGGTTTGGCTCACTGCGAGCCCCTCCCTATACTGCCCAACATGAAGATCGACATCATCTCCGACGCCGTCTGCCCCTGGTGCTTCGTCGGCAAGCGCCGTCTCGAGTCTGCCCTCGTCCAGCGCCCGGATATCCAGGCGGAAATCACCTGGCATCCCTTTCAACTCAACCCCGACATGCCACGGGAGGGCCGCGATCGCCAGGAGTATCTGCGCGAGAAGTTCGGCACCGACGGCAGCTACCCGGAACGGATTCGCAGCGCCATCGGCGAGGCCGGGCGTTCGGTCGGGCTCGAGTTCCATTTCGATCGCATGAGCCGCATCCCCAACACGCTGGATTGCCACCGCGTCATCCACTGGGCTGGCTTGGCCGGCCGGCAGGACGCCGTGGTCACCAGCCTGTTCCGACGCTATTTCCTGGACGGCGAAGACCTGTCGAACGGCGAAACCCTCGTCGCCGCAGCGACTGAAGGCGGGCTCGATGCCGCCGACATTCGTGCCAGGCTCGCCAGTGAAGAGGATCGGGAGATGGTCGCTTCGGCCGACGAATACGTGCGGCGCATGGGGGTCTCGGGCGTGCCAACGTTCATCTTCGAACGCAAGTACGCGATGTCGGGCGCGCAGGAGCCTGCCGCGTTCCTTCAGGTCTTCGACCGCATCACGGCCGACGCGCGCGGAGGCGCAGCGGCCGTTGGCGCCTGAGCCGCGATCTCCGCCAGTCGCTTGACCAGGTCGGAGCCTTCGCGCAGACGCGTCTCGACGTCGTCCCAATGGCGACGCAACACCAACGTATGATCGGGCCGTAGTTTGGCCGACCCGGCTTGACGACTGATGAAGTCGACCAAGCCGGCAGGATTGGAGAAGCGATTGGCCCGGAACACCACCGAGGCGCCGCGCGGCCCAGCCTCGAATCGCTCGACCCCGGCCTGACGGCAGAGCCCCTTCACCGTGACGATCTCGAGCAGGTGCTTGACCTCGTCGGGCATGGGCCCGAAGCGATCAACCAATTCGGCGGCGAAGCCATCGATCTCCGCCTGGATCGTGAGATCGCCCAAGCGACGGTAGAGGCCCATGCGAACGCCGAGATCGCCGACATAGGCCTCGGGAATCAGCACCGATGTCCCGAAATTCAGTTGCGGCGACCAGTGGTCCTGCTCCGACTTGCCCTCGCCGCCCGCCTTGGCGGCGTTGATCGCCTCTTCGAGCATCTCCTGGTAGAGCTCGAGCCCGACCTCGCGGATGTGACCGGACTGTTCTTCGCCCAACAGATTGCCCGCCCCCCGGATGTCGAGATCGTGGCTCGCCAGACTGAAGCCCGCGCCGAGCTGATCCAGCGTCTGCATCACTTCGAGCCGCTTCTGCGCCTGGGCCGTCGGTATCGTGCCGGGCAGGATCGTCAGATAGGCGTAGGCGCGAACCTTCGAGCGTCCGATGCGTCCGCGAAGCTGGTAGAGCTGCGCCAGCCCGAACATGTCGGCGCGATGAATGATCATCGTGTTGGCGGAAGGAACGTCGAGGCCGGACTCGATGATGTTGGTCGAGATCAAGGCGTCGAAGCGCCGTTCGTAGAACCCTTGCATCACGTCTTCGAGGTCGCGCGGCGCCAATTGCCCGTGGGCGATCGTGTATTTCACCTCGGGCACATGCTGCTTGAAGAACTCCTCGGCCTCGCGCAGATCGCGTATCCGGGGGCATACGTAGAACGTCTGCCCGCCACGGAACCGTTCGCGCATCACCGCCTCGCGCAACACGACGGGATCGTGCGGCATGATGAACGTGCGGACCGCCAAGCGATCGACCGGCGGAGTTGCGATCAGCGACAACTCACGAATGCCGCTAAGCGCCATCTGCAACGTCCGCGGAATCGGGGTCGCCGTCATCGTCAGGACGTGAACGTCGTTGCGCAGTTGCTTGAGGCGTTCCTTGTGGACGACGCCAAAGTGCTGCTCTTCGTCGACCACGACGAGCGCGAGATCGCGGAACGCCACGTTCTTGGCCAGCAGCGCGTGCGTTCCGACGACGACATCGATTTTGCCTGCCGCCAGTTCCTCGCGCACGATTGCCGCCTGCTTCGCCGGGACGAGGCGCGACAATTGGGCGACACGAATGGGAAATCCGGCGAACCGCCGCTCGATGGTCTCGAAGTGTTGCCGCGCCAGAAGCGTGGTCGGAACCACGACGGCAACCTGCCGACCAGCCATCGCCGTCGCGAACGTCGCGCGGAGCGCGACCTCGGTCTTGCCGAAACCGACGTCGCCGCACACCAGCCGATCCATCGACCGGCCCGTCGCGAGGTCGCCCAGCACGTCGTTGATCGCCCCCTGCTGATCCTCGGTGAGCTCGAAGGGAAAGCGGGCGCAGAACTCGTCGTAGAGCCCGGTCGGGGGGTCCAGACGCGGGGCTGCCTTGGCCGCCCGCGCGGCCGCCACCTTGATCAACTCGCCGGCGATTTCGCGCAGCCGCTCCTTGAGCCGCGCTTTGCGCGCCTGCCAGCCGCCACCGCCCAGTCGGTCGAGAACGACCTCGGCTTCGGCCGAGCCATAACGAGACAGGACATCGATGTTTTCGACCGGAATGTAGAGCCGGTCATCGCCAGCGTACGTCAGCGCGACGCAGTCGTGGGGGGCGCCCGAGACGTCGAGTGTCTTCAAGCCGTCATAACGACCGATGCCGTGCTCGATGTGGACGACGAAGTCTCCGACCGCGAGCGAGGAGACCTCGGTCAAGAACGCTTCGGCGCGACGGGTCCGACGGGCACGCCGAATCAGACGATCGCCGAACAGGTCTTGTTCGCTGACCACCACGAGGTTCTCGAGCGAAAATCCGTGCTCGATCGGCAATATGGCGAGCGCGAGTTGCTGTTTGGTGAGAGCCGCGACGTCGCGCCAGTGATCGGCGTTGGCGCCTTCGAGTCCCCCTTCGGTCTTCAGCAGGGTGGCGATTCGGTCGCGCGCCCCTTTGGTGTAGGCCGCGACGACGACGCTTTGCCCCGACTGCCGGCAGGCCGCAACGTAGGCGTTTAGCGCGGTCATCAGGTTGCTGTCGGTCTGCTGGCGCTCGGCCGCAAACGATCGGCCCGGCTTTCCGCCCGCTTCCACCGCCTGGACCCGACGGCCCGATGCCGTCGGTCCGAAGGCGGCGACGCTACGACCGTCGATGCGTTGGCGCCATTCCTCGCGTTTCAGATACAGCGCCTCCGGCGGCAGCGGCTTGTACACGGCCTCGGAATCGCCCTTGAACCGTCCGGCCTGAGCGCGCGCCTGATAGTGTTCGGCGATGGTTTCGAACCGCGCCACGGCCGCCTCCTCGACGAACGGATCGAGGCTCACGATCGCCCCCGGAAGGTAGTCGAAGAGAGTCCCCATGGTGTCGTGGAACAGCGGAACCCAGTGTTCCATCCCAGCGTACTTGGAGCCCCCGCTGATGGCGAAATACAGCGGATCCGAATCCGTGACCGCGCCGAACCGCTCGCGATAGCCCGCGCGAAAGCGTTCGATCGATGAGCGGTCGAGAAAAACCTCGCTCACCGGAATCAACGGCAGTTCGTCGATGCGGCGCAGCGAAATCTGCGTGAGCGGGTCGAAAGCCCGGATGCCCTCGATCGCGTCGCCGAACAAATCGAGACGCACCGGCTCTTCGGCCCCCGGCGGAAAGACATCGATCACGCCACCACGTACGGCGAATTCCCCGGGCTCTCGCACGGTCCCCGTGCGGGCGTAGCCGTCACGCGCCAGGAACGCGAGGAACGCTTCGACGTCGAGGCGGCCACCGGCCGTGACCCGAAACGAAGCGCTGGCGACGACGTCTCGCGTCGGCACCCGCTGCACGGCGGCGTTGACCGTGGTCACCACGACGATCGGTGTGCTCACCCGCCCCGCGAGTCGGCTCAACGTCTCCATGCGTTGCGCCGAAACCGCGGCGGCCGGCGAAACCCGGTCATAGGGCAGACAGTCCCACGCTGGAAAGCTCAGGATCTCGATGCCCGCGGTGAAGTACTCGAGCACCGCGACCGTCTCGGCGAGGCGCTCGGCATCGCGGACGATCGCCAACACCGGGCGGCCGGACCCCTGGGCGAGGTCGAGCATGGCGAGGGCATCGACACCCGCGGGCGCCCCCTGGACAGCGAGAACGCCGGGCCCCGATGGAATTCCAATATTTTTTATAAACAAATAGTTATCAGGCTATCTTGAAGTTCAAGAAAAGGTTCAGAAGTGGCCCCTCGACCGCCTCGGGTGGCGCTTCGAGGCGCCGATAGATCGCGTAGAGATCGGGGTCGGGCAGTGCGATCAATCGTTCGAACGCCTCGAGATCGTCCGCCGACATCGTCGCCAGATGCCGGTCGGCAAAGCCACCCAGCAACAGGTCCATCTCCCGGGTGCCGCGGTGCCAACTGCGGTAGCGCACCCGTCGACGCCGTTCATCCAGACCAATCATCGCGTTCCACCAAAGGCCAACGCCGCCCGCCCCGGGAGGGACCCGGTGGCAGCGACCAGAGCGCTAAGCTAATGTCGGTCCAACATCGGAACAAGCCCGCGTCCTGTGGCCCAACGTCCCGAGATCCTGTTCCCGCTCTTCCGGCCGGTCACCGCCATCAAAGGGGTTGGCCCACGTATGGGCGCGCTGATCGAACGCGTCGCGGGCAAGCGGGTAATCGACCTCCTGTGGCATCTTCCGATCGGCCTGATCGATCGGCGCAACGCTCCCAAGGTGGCCCAGGCCGTGGCCGGCGAAATCGCCACCCTTGTCGTGCAGGTCGATGTCCACGAGCGGCCCAGGCTCAAACGCCTGCCCTATAAGGTCCGATGTTCGGACGACACCGGGTTCATCACGCTCGTGTTCTTTCACGCCCGTCCCGACTACCTGGAAAAATCCCTGCCCCGTGGCGAGGTCCGGGTGGTGAGTGGACGGGTGGAGGTCTACGGCGGTGAGCGCCAAATGACCCACCCCGACTACATCGCGCCCCTCGCCGAACTCGACAACGTGCAGACCGTGGAACCGGTCTATGGCCTGACCGCAGGCTTGAGCGCGAAACCGCTGCGCAAGGCGCAGACCGCAGCGCTCGACCGTCTACCGGCGCTGCCCGAGTGGATTCCCGCCAGACGCTTGGCCGAGGAACAGTGGCCAGAGTGGGCGGCGGCCCTCGAGGAAGCTCACGGGCCACAACGCCTCGAAGACCTCAGCCCCGGCAAAGCTGCAAGGCGCCGGCTCGCCTATGACGAATTGCTGGCCAACCAGATCGCTCTGGCGCTCGTGCGCCGTCAGCTGCGGCGCCAGGCGGGGCGCCCCCTGGTCGGCGATCGACGGTTGCGCAGGCTGGCGGTTGCGGCCCTGCCCTACCGGCTCACGGCGTCCCAGGAAACGGCGTTGCAGGACATCGAGGTCGATCTCGCCAGCGACACGCGAATGTTGCGCCTCTTGCAGGGCGACGTCGGCAGCGGCAAGACCGTGGTGGCATTCCTCAGCATGTTGATCGCCGTCGAGGCTGGCGCTCAGGCAGCGCTGATGGCGCCCACGGAAATCCTCGCGCGCCAGCATTGGCGCGTGCTCGAGCCGCTTGCCGCTGCGTGTCGAGTTCCGGTGGCGCTTCTCACCGGGCGCGATGCCGCCAAGACCCGTTCGGCCACGCTTAGCGCCTTGGCCACGGGCGAGGCGCGCGTTGTCATCGGCACCCATGCCATCTTCGAAGACGAAGTCGTGTTCCACGACCTCGGGCTCGTGGTCATCGACGAGCAGCATCGTTTCGGTGTCGACCAGCGCCTGCGCCTCGCCAACAAGGCCAAAGACGGCAGTCAACTCGGCGTCAACACGCTGCTGATGACGGCAACACCGATCCCGCGGACGTTGGCGCTTACCGCCTATGGCGACATCCAAACCTCCCGCCTGACCGAAAAACCTCCTGGGCGCCAACCCGTGGCGACCCGGACGATTCCCCTGGCCCGATTGGCCGAGGTCGAGGACTCCCTCGCGCGGGCGATCGCGTCCGGACAGCGCGTCTACTGGGTCTGCCCGGTGATCGCCGAATCCGAGAACCTCGATGTCGCGGCGGCCGAACAACGTTATGCCACCCTCGCCAAGCGTTTCGGCGACCGTGTCGGGTTGCTCCACGGTCAGATGCGCGCTCCCGATCGCGACCGCGTGATGGCCCAATTCGCCGCCGGCGCACTCGACGTCCTGGTGGCCACGACCGTCATCGAGGTGGGCGTCGACGTGCCGGAGGCGACGGTCATCGTCATCGAACACGCGGAACGCTTCGGCCTCGCCCAACTGCACCAATTGCGAGGCCGCGTCGGTCGCGGCCAGGGACACTCGACTTGCCTTCTGCTCTACGCGACGCCGCTCGGCGAGACCGCCCATGCCCGCCTCGCCATCATGCGCGAGACCGACGACGGCTTTGTCATCGCCGAGGAAGACCTACGCCTGCGTGGCGCTGGCGAGGTGCTCGGAACCCGGCAGAGCGGGATGCCCGACTTCAAACTCGTCGACCTGGACCGCCACCAGGATTTGCTGCAGAAGGCCCACGACGATTGTCGCGTCCTGATCGACGCCAAGAGCGGCCTGGCCGGAGAAGCGGGCCAGGCACTCCGCATCCTGCTTTATCTGTTCGACCGCGACACGGCGGTTCAGTACCTGCGCTCGGGCTGACCGAGGGGCGCCAACGCCTGGGGTCGCCCGGCCTCGGGCGCGGCCAACGGGGCATTCGTCGCGCCAGGGGCGACGAGCCCGGTCGAAACCACCATTTTCAAAGCATCCTCGACGCCCACGGCCACTGGAATCGTTTCTGAACGCGGCATGAACAGCAGGAACCCGGAGGTTGGATTGGGGGTCGTCGGCACGAACACGCTGATCAGCTCGCCCTGGAGCGCGGCTTTGATCGCTCCCTGCGGTTCGCCGGTGACGAACCCCAGGGTCCAGACGCCCTTGCGCGGATACTCCACGAGCACGACCTCGCGGAACGACCGTGAGGATTGGGACAACACCGTCTGAAATATCTGCTTTAGCGCCGAGTAGATCGAACGCACCACCGGCATGCGTTCGACCAGTCGCTCCCCCAAACGAATTAGACTCGTTCCAACGATGTTGGCCGTGAGGAACCCGATCAACGTCAGGCCGATCGCGAAAACGAGGAGCCCGACGCCGGGAACCCCGATCGGCGAGTATTCTGGAGGCAACGCTGGCAGCAACACGCCAGCGGCGGCATCGACGAAGTCGACGATCTGGACCGCCAGCCACATCGTGATCCCGATTGGACCGGCGATGATGATCCCGGTCAGAAAGTAGTTGCGAAGTCGCCGCCCCAGCGATCGCAACGGCGCTTTCCGCACCCGATTCTGTTGGGGTCGCGACTTATCCATGTTGGTCCATGAAGCGTATCGGCCTATATGTGGAAGCGTGATGGCCAAAGTCCAGTAGCCAAGCGCGGCACCGATGACCGTCCCTCGCCTCTTGTCTCTTGCGACCGCCGTTCCACCCCACGTGCTGCATCAAAGCGAGGTCGCGCCGGCCGCGGCGGCGCTATTTCTCGGCAACAATCCGCATTTCGAGCGCATGCAGGCGATCTATCACAATGCTGCGATCGAGACGCGCCACTCGTGCGTACCGCTCGACTGGGACAGCACCGAGCATTCGTTTTCCGAACGAAACCGGCTCTATCTCGAACACTCGGTCGATCTCCTGGAACGAGCGGCGACCGACGCACTCGACCAGGCCGGCCTCAGTGTCGCCGACATCGACGGTCTGGTCGTCGTGTCGAGCTCGGGGATCGCAACGCCGAGTCTCGACGCCCTGCTCATGGAGAGGATGGCGATGCGCCGCGACATGCGGCGCCTGCCCATTTTCGGCCTCGGCTGTGTCGGCGGCGTCCTGGGGCTCGCTCGCGCCGCGGCCCTGGCGCGCGCTGAACCGGACCTCACCATTCTCTTCCTCGTCGTCGAGCTTTGCGGCCTCACCTTTCGCAAGGACGACTTTTCCAAGAGCAATATCGTAGCGACGGCCCTGTTCGGCGACGGCGCCGCCGCCGCCATCGTTCGTTGTGGCCGGAGCGGCCCCGCCGTGACCGGGTGGGGCGAACACACTTGGGCCGACTCGCTCGATGTGATGGGCTGGGACGTGCGTGATGATGGCCTTTCCGTGATTTTTTCGCGCGACATTCCTCAGCTCGTACGGACCAAGATGCGGAGCGCCGTCGACGCCTACCTCGTGCGCCAAGGCTTGGCCCTCGCCGATATCGGCTCGTTCGTCTGCCATCCCGGCGGCATCAAGGTAATCGAGGCCCTCGAGGACATCTATGGCCTGGCGCCGGGCACGCTCATCCATCCCCGCCATGTGCTTCGTCGCTTCGGCAACATGTCCGCCGCAACCGTGATGTTCGTGTTGCGTGACGCATTGGCCGAGGCAAAGCCCACGCGGCACCTGCTGTCCTCGTTGGGCCCCGGTTTCACGGCGGGATTCCTGACTCTCGACACCAGAGCATGAGCGGAGTTCCGGACCTCTATCTGGTCTTCGGATTCCTCGTCATCCAGCGACTGATCGAGTTGGCCTGGGCGCAGCGCAACACGCGTCGCCTGCTGGCACGCGGTGCCGTCGAGATCGGCCGCTCGCACTACCCGCTGTTCATCGCTCTGCACGGCGCGTGGCTCGCCGCGATCTTGTTCGCGATCCCCGAGGAACGCATGGTTTCGGTTCCCTTGCTCGCGGCGTTCCTGCTGCTGCAGGTAGCGCGCTTGTGGGTGATTGCGAGCCTAGGCCCCTTCTGGACAACTCGCATCATCACGCTCGCTGACACGCCGCTCGTGCGACGCGGCCCCTATCGCTTGATGCGCCATCCGAACTACGCGGTCGTGGTGGCCGAAATCGCCGTTGTGCCCCTGATGTTCGAGGCGTGGACAATTGCCCTTGTGTTCTCGATCCTCAACGCCACGCTGCTCTATTGGCGGATTCGGGTCGAGAACGCCGCCCTCGCGCCGCGACGAAGCGCCTAGGGCTTCAAACGATGACCAAGTCCCGCTAGGGTCGTTCCCATGATCAAGCGGCTGATATCGGTTGTGGTGCTTTGCCTTGGCTGGCCCCTCGCGGGCAGCGCCAACGACTACGCCACGGGCGAGCGGCTCTACACCGCGGGTGATTTCGCTGGCGCCAAGGCGGTGTTTGCCCATCTGCGCGAGCAAGGGCACGCGGGCGCCGAGTTCATGACCGGGATCATGCTGCTGAACGGCCAGGGGTTCGCCCGGGACCTCCGGATCGCCGCCGTGTGGTTCTACCGGGCGGCGCAGAAGGGCGATGCGGGGGCACAGCTCGTGTTCGGCTCACAGCGCCTCTACGGGCAGGGAATTCGCCCGGATGTCGAGGACGCCTACCTGTGGCTTACCCTGGCGGCCCGCACGGAAAATCCAGCAATTGCCCACCAGGCGAAGGTTTTTCTCGCCGAGGCAACGTCGCGAATGAGTGCACGCGAGGTCGCCGAGGCCGAGAAAGCGGCGCGCGATTGGCGGCCGCGGCGGGCAGGCTTCAGCAGCAGGCTCTAGCGCATAAAACGTCCCGGCTCGGCGAGCGCTGCGTCGCGTTCCCAGAATGCTAGCGTGCGGCTGCGAAAGTCCTGCTCGAACAGGGGGCGTGGACCGGTGCTGGACAGCTCGCGATGAAGGTAGATCACGACGCCGCCCGGATGATGGCCGAACCAGTCGGCCACCTCGTCGCCGTCGATAGTGTCCAGTGGGGCCCTCAAACGCCCGAGGAAACGGAACTGGTTGTGATACTTGCCAACGTAGGCGACGGGTCGCTGGTCGGTCTGCAGCGCAGCCACTTTCTTGGCGGCCGTCTCGAGATCGTAGAGGGGCGCTGCAACCGGGGCCAAGGTGAGGTGCACCGCAACTACGAGAGTGACGATCGCGAGCGCCGGCCGACGCAACGCGCGCACCACGTCACCGCGTCCCCGCCCGAGTAAGGCGACGATCAGGGCCATCGCTCCCAACGCGCCCAACCACCAAAAGCTTTCTCGTGGCAAGGATTGGGCAAATCGAGGCGGCCCGATCAACACGCACCACAGCGCCAGACCAGACGCGGCCAATCCGATCGCCGCAACAAGGCCCATGGGGAGCCAACCGGCCTGCCACCGGCCGGGGTCGCTTGCCAAGCGAGCAACGATGAGCGCGAATGCCGACGCCGCCGGCACGAGATAGTGCGGCTGCTTGTCGGTGAAAAGCGAGAGCACGACGATCGCACCAAGGACGCACACCGCGAGCAGCCGCAAACCCTGATCCTCGCGCCAGCGCGCTCGCCGCACCGCCGCCCAGAGACCTGGAACAAGCAGCCAGGGGAAGAACACCGCGAAGAGAACCGGGAGATACCACCAGAACGGACGTGCGTGCGAGAACCCTCCGGCCACGCGATCGCTGGTCTGCCCCCAGAAGATGGCGCGCTCGAACGCGGCGCCGCCGGCCTCCGCCGCGGGCAATGCCCACGCAAGTGCGATCACGGCCGCCAACACCAAGCCGCCAACGACCCCGAGAGCCCATCGGCCCCAATGGCGATCCTCGGGACTGCGCCGCCAGAGAAACGCAAGCAGAGCCGCAGGGAGAAGGAACACCGCGACGACCGGCCCCTTGCTCAGCACACCGAGGCCGATCGCCACCCCGAAACCTACGACCCCCAATACGAACCGCCGCCAGGATCCCGTGACGTGCCGGCTCATCAGGGACAATCCGGCCAGGCCGACGAGCGTCCACAGCGCAACCAGCGTATCGAACATGCTGAGGGTGGTCGTGACCGTGAACAGGAGGGTGCCCAAAAGCACCCAGGGTGCATTCGCGGCGATCTCCGGTCGATCGGGCCACCAAAGTCGCGCCAGCACTTGCGTCATCCCGAGGCAGGCCAACCCGACCGTCGGCGCAACCAGACGCGCGACGACCTCGGTCGGGCCGAACACCGCCCAGGCTGCGTTGATCAGCCAAAACAGCACCGGTGGCTTATGACTGTAGGGCTCGCCGTTGATGTGCGGGACAATGAGGTTGCCCGACGTCCACATCTCCCACGCGACGCCGAGGTACCGCGTTTCGTCGAGCGGCATCAGCGGCCGCATGACGATCGCCGCACCGACCAAGACCGCCCAAGCCGCCAGCCACCGTAGCGCTCCGGAGTATGCCATCGTCGCTCTATGCGGGTTGTCTCGGCCTGCGCCGTCGTTCGCGGAAAATCAGCACCAGGTTGCGCGAATAGATGACCGCCCCAGCGGCCTGACCCACGATGATCACCGGGTCTTCCCGCCACAAGGCGTACGACAGGAGCGTCAGGCCGCCGATCAGGCTCAGGTACCAGAACACGACCGGGATCACGCTCTTGCCCTCGCGTTCGCTGACCAGCCATTGGACGATGAAGCGCGAGGCGAACAGCCCCTGCCCGACAAATCCGATCACGAGCCAGACCGTTTCACTCATGGCACAACTCCACGCGACGACTTGATTTCACGATGATCAACGTGGATCGGGCGCCGCTGCAGCCAACTCACGCCGAATAGGTCGTAGAGACCGACCCAAAGCCGATCCCACGTTCCATAGTGCGAACGTCCCTTCAGTCTGGGACGATGCCCAACATCGACCGAGAGGACCCGCCCGCCCTGGCGAATCACCAGCGCCGGCAGAAAGCGATGAAAGTGATCGAACGCGGGCAGCGTGGTGAAATGCCCCCGCCGCATGAGCTTGAGGCCGCATCCGGTGTCCGGCGTCTGGTCGCGTAGCAGACAGGCTCGGACGGCGTTGGCGATCCGCGACGACAGGCGTTTTACCACCGTGTCTTTGCGTTGTCGGCGATGGCCGGCAATCAGCAGCGGCGCTTGATCACTCGCGCCGGGTCGCGCCGCGAGCAACGTCTCGATGTCCCGAGGGTCGTTCTGGCCATCGCCATCGATCGTCGCGACCCATTCGCCCGTCGCCGCCTTGATGCCGGTCCATAACGCTGCGCTCTGGCCCGCCTGCCGGACATGGCGCAGCAACCGAAGCCTGGGAAGGTCGGCCATCAAGCGAGCCAGGCGTTCCGGACTGTCGTCGGAACTACCGTCATCGACGGCGACGATCTCGAAGTCTCGCTCGCCGAGCGCCGCGACGATTTCGGCCACAAGGGACTCGATGGCGCCGGCCTCGTTGTGGATCGGCACGACGACCGAGACCTCGGGAACCTGTGATGCTGTCGACACGAAATGGCCAATTCCTTACGGGCTACCGCAGGCGTCGGCAGCGGCGAGGGCCATGCTTAGTACGGGCTCGTCACCCGGGCAAGCGTCCGGCGGACCGTCAGGATGATCTCTCGCTATTCGCCCGCTTGCGCTGCGACTTGCAGGCGCGGCGTAACAAAGGTCTCGGGCGCCGTGGACTCCGCCAGCCGTTCGAGCTTCAGGCGATCGCGAATGTAGAGCGCCTTGCCCTTGCGCTCGACGATCTTGCCGAGCGCGAGTTGACCGAGCACCCGGGCCACGGTTTCCCGCGTCGTGCTCGCACGGCTGGCGATCTCGCTGTGGCTCAACATCGGTCGGATAACCGAGAGATTGGGCACCGCCGCGTCGGGAGCCGTGAGGCGCAACAGCTCGACATAGACGCGCTGCACCGCCCGAAGCGTGCTGAGATCCATGATTCGATCGTCCGCGACGCGAATGATTCCGGCCAGGCGCTGCAGCACACGCATGGCCACGGTCGGATTGCGCACCAAGATTCGCGTGAATGCCATGGGGCTCAGCGCGGCCAGGTCACAATCGGCCACGGCCACCACACTCGCCGATCGCCGTTGGCCGTCAATCGCCGCAAGTTCGCCGAAGAAGCCGCCTGCCTCGATATTGGCAAAGGCGATTTCCCGGCCGGAGGTCGAAAAATTGACGATCCGGACGGTTCCACCGGTCACGAAGAACACGTCCTTGTTGTCGCTGTCGCGGTCGATGATCTGCTCGCCGGGCGCAAAATGTGCCCAGGCGCAGCGCGATTCCACCGCGGCGACTTCGGCCTCTGGCAGGCCCTCGAACAACGCGATTCCCGCGAGGGACCGCTCGGGTGCCTTTGCGCCGGTCATGACTGAACCGTCCGTAATCCCCTACGCCCAACGGGCGCTATGCTAGCATAGACCAACAAAATGTTGGGCAAAGCACACCGTCACACCCCAGAGATCGGAAGGGCGATGAGGCGGTTCGCCTGTCTGCTGCTGCTGGCGCTGGCACCGGGCGCGGCAGGTCCCGGCGCCCAAGCGCACATCGTGGGTCTCCACTCGGCGACGGCATCGTCTTGGACGCCGGTCGCGCTCCGGGACGAGGCCGTCGGCCCGCGGGCCTTCATCGACGACGATATCGAGTTCCGCACGTTGGTGAGCCGCATCCAGGAACTGCTGTCCGAGCTGGGGCTTTACGATGGTGCGATCGACGGCAGGCAGGGCCCGCTCACCGAGCGCGCCATCCGGCTCTACGAATCTCAGATGCAACTCCCGATCCAAGGACAGCCAACGCGTCAGATCCTCAATCACATCGAATCGGTCGGACGCGCGAGTCGCCTCGTGCGCCGCATCGAAACGACCCGCACGCGTGCCATCGACGACGCGCGCGACGCTCTCAACCGTGATGACCGAACCCGACGCTTGGCCGATAAGGTGTCGCTCCCCGTGGCCGATCCGACACGGGACGGCTCGCAGTGTTTGCGACGACCAAGCGTCGATTGTCTGCTCGAGGAAGCCTTCGAAAGCGCCAAAGCGATCGCCGACACCCGCTTCCGCGACTGGGTGTTGGGGGATGTCGCGGCGGGGAAGGCCCGCGCCGGGCGATCGGGCGATGCCCTCGACCTGCTGCGCTTCCTCGAGGATCCGCGGTTGGTCATTTCAGGGCTGCGCAGTATCGCCTCGGCGCAGGCCGAAACCGGCCGTTTCGTCGAAGCCAATCTCCTAGCGGAAACGATCCCCGACGAATGGCTCAGGAGCGACGCGCTCGCCGCGGTAGCTTTGGCCGAGGCGCGCCTCGGACGCAGCGATCGCCTACCAGCCGTGGTGGATGATCTGATCGCCACGATGAGCACGAGCGGCGACGAGATTCGCGCCGCCAATCTGCTCGCCCGCACCGGAGCCGAGCTGTTCCGTATGGGCGCGGCGGACCAGAGCCGGCGCGTCGTCGAGGGCCTGCGCACGCTGCTCGCAATCCCGGGAAGAACGCGGACGAACCAGGAACGCCTGGCCGCGGAACTGGCGACCGTGCTCGCCGAGGTCGGCCTTCGCGAGGAAGCCCGAGCGGTCGTGGGTGACATCAAGGACCAGACGCTGCGACGCTCGACACTTCAGGCCATTGCGCTGGACCTCGCCGAGGCGCAGGACTTCGGTGCCGCCCAACGCACGGCTAAGGAGATCACCGATCCGCGTTATCGCTCGGCAACTCTGGCCGATGTCGCGTTACGACAAGCCCGCCTGGGGGACCGGTCCGGCGCGCTTCTCACCGCGGGCGAGGCCCGAGACGCGGCCGAGCAGATCACCGAGCGTTTCGCCTACGCCAAGGGTTTCGTCCATAGCCGAATCGTCCGCGCACTGATAGAAGCCGGCGATCTGGCAGTAGCCCGAAGCACCGCCGCCGCGATCAGCGATCCAGCCCTGAGGACACAGGGCCTCTGGGCGGTGGCCGTGGCCGCACCGGCTGGGCTCGAGCGCGACGCGACCCTGTCGGACGCGCGGGCAAGTGCGATGCGAATTGCCACGGACGTCGATCGTGTCTGGGCTTTGGCCGGAGCCGCGCTCAGCGCCCTGCGCAACGGCAATCGTTCGACGGGACAGCTGGCCTTGGACGAAGCGTTGCAGATCGCGGGGGGCATCTCAGCCGCCTTCGCGCGGGCCAATGCAATGACCAAGTTGGCCGCGACCCTCCAGGAGTTCGACGACGCCCCTCGCTAGGTCGGGCGGGTCTCCTCGGGGTTAGAAAGCTGAAACTCCTGCCCGATACGTTCGGCCGTCGCGCGGAGCGGCGCCAGGTATTTGGTGATCGCGTCGTTGGCCGACATCGCCGAATCGATGTAGCGAAGGACGACCGCCGCGAAAACACGTCCGCCCGAAAACACGGGCACAGCCAGCGACGTGTCGTTGAGATCCGGTCGCGAGGTGACAGCAAAGCGGTTGCTCCGGACCTCGCCCAGGATTTTGTCGACCGTCGCACGATTGCGGGCGAGCGCATCGGAGGGATGCGCATCCGAGCGTGCTAAGACTTCGAGGAGAGTCTCGCGTTGCTCGGCGCTGCAAAACGCGAGATAGACCCTTCCCGAAGAGCTGCCGAGCAACGGCACGCGAAAGCCACCCGAGTATCGACGCAGAGCCAGCGGCGAACTCTTGTCCGTCGTTTCGCGGACCAACATGTTGATGCCGTAACACGTGGCTACCGCAATCGGCCACACCAGCTCGCGGCACAGCTGTTCGATCAGCGGCTTGGCGATTCGCGGCACCCAGCTTTCGTCGCTGAAGCCGTCGCTCAACCCACGGACACGAATGGTCAAGCGGTAGCGGCCATCGGAGCCCTCGCGGAACAGATAGCCCGCCTCCCGCAACGTCTCGAGCATTCGGTAGGCCGTGCCTCGCGAGAGACTGGTGTCTTCGGCCACTTCGGAGACGCTCGCCCCAGCGCGGCGGTTGACCGCCGACAGAATATCCAGTCCACGAACGAGAGATCGAACTGGTCGGAAATCGCTCATTTGAGCCGTTCTCGGGCCACTCCAGGTCGGATGGCGCGGCAAATCCCTGCCGTCGTCAGCCTAGCATGCCCACGGTGCGAACATGCTAGGCTGAACGCATTGAGGGGACGTTCGGTGGCCATGGAGAATCAGCCGCCTCGGCAAGGCAAGCCCGAGGCGTCGCGGCTCGTCGAGGATGTCGAAACAGGGTGCAGTGTTTAGAGACGCGGCTGAGGCATCGATGGTCCGTTCGACCTCGATCGGCCCGGGAGCGTCGGATGCCGACAAGCGACGATACCGCAACATGCTGGGGCAGTTTGCCACTGGCGTGGCCGTGATCACGACGATCGCCCAGGACCGTCGCCCGGTCGGAGTCACGATCAACTCCTTTAGCTCGGTGTCGCTCGACCCGCCGCTCATTCTCTGGAGCGTCGCCACCGCCGCCAACAGCTCCGCCCTATTCGACCAAGGCCAGCCCTTTGCCGTCAACGTGCTGGCTTCGGATCAGGAGACGATCGCACGTCAGTTCGCGCGCAGCGACGGCGATCGTTTCGCCGGCGTACCGGTCCTCAAGGGCACCTCGGAGGCGCCATTGATCGAGGGGTGCGTCGCCCACATGGAATGCGCCGTGATGGCGCGCTACCCGGGCGGTGACCACGTGATCATCGTGGGCGTGGTCGAGCGCTACGCCAGTGCCGCCCTCGCCCCCCTGCTCTTCCATTCCGGTCAGTACCGACGACTGGCCGATTAGGATGGAAAGCAACCCGGGCAGGACGTCCTCAGAGCGCGATACCTTGCGTCAGACGTTGCGCGGGCGTGCCCGGGCCCTGATCCCGGCACTGCGGACGCGCGCCGTCGATACCGAGCAGCGCCGTCATCTGCCGCCCGAGACCGTCGCCGATCTCAAGGCGGCCGGACTGCACAAGATATTCACGCCGCGGCGCTACGGCGGCTTCGAGGCCGACTGGGGCGCCCATGTCGACGTCGCCGAGGAACTCGCCCGCGGTTGCGGCTCGACCGGTTGGGTGTCCTCCGTGGTCTGTTCGCACACGTGGATTCTCGGGCGTTTCCCGAAGGAGACGCAGGACGACGCCTTCGGCGCCAACCCCGATTGCATCGTTTCGACGGGCGCCCAGGGCGGTAGCCGGGCGGTCGCAGTTCCCGGCGGGTTTCGCGTATCCGGCCTGTGGCGGTTCTGCAGCGGCTCGGCCCACGCCGACTTCGCGATCGTCGGGGCCATTTTCGATGCCGAGGGTTCGATCCCCAGCCGGACCGCCCCGCGATTGATGTGCGTCCTGGACCGCCGACAATTCGAAATCATCGACAACTGGCATGCGGCTGGCCTCAAGGGCACCGGGAGTCACGACGTCAAAGTGACCGACCAGTTCGTTCCCAAACACCGAACCGCCCTGGCGAGCGATATCAGCGGCGCCAACCCGCCCGGAGCGAGCGTCCATCCGAGCTACATCTACGGCGTCGAGATGACGCTCTATTTCATGACGCTGTTGCTCGGTCCCATCCTCGGGGCCGCCAAGGGCGGGTTCACGGATTACGTCGAAGCGACCAAGCCGCGGCGTGGCCAGACCTATGGCGAGGCGGTGGTCGAGCAAATGCACGTGCAGGCGGCCGTGGCCCAGAGTGCGGCGGAGATCCGGTCCGCTGACCTCATGGGGCAAGCGATGATCCGGGCGCTTCATGACCTGGGTTCTCGCGGTCGTGCGATCGAGGGGGCCCAACGGGCCGAGATGCGGCGCGATCTCACCTACATCGCCAAAGTCTGCCGCGAGGCGGTGGACCGCCTGTCCGCGATGATGGGCGCCTCGGGCCAAACCGGCCACAACCCGGTTCACCGACACTTTCGCGACATTTGTGCCATGACGGCGCATGGCGGCGTCGCCTGGGACAAGGCGATGGCCCTCTATGGCAGCTGGGCGCTCGGCCGGCCCAGCGGCGATGCCTCGATCGACCGCGCCGGCCAGAGGTTCAGCGTGCCGGTCGGATTCCCGAGCGACGGCTGCGGTTTGACGGGAACGCGGGGATGACCACTCTCGCCTGCCATCCGCTGGCAATGTCGCGGCCGACGCCGCATGAATTGGCGGCACGCGCCCGCGACTTGCTGCCCGTCCTGCGCGAGCGCACGACGGAAACCGAGGAACGGCGCTCGATGTCCGAAGCGACCATTGCCGACCTGCGCGCGGCCGGCCTCCACAAGTACTACACCCCGGCCCGCTTCGGCGGCTATGAAATGGATTGGGGCGTGCACATCGACATCGGGCGGGAGCTGGCGCTCGCGTGTGGCTCGACGGCTTGGATTTCGACGGTGGTGTTTCACCACACCTGGATTCTCGGCCGTTTTCCGGGCCAAGCCCAGGAAGAGGCGTTCGGCCAGAAGCCTGACGCGATCATCTCCACGGGGTTTGCGGGCGGTGGCGGAGCCAACGCCATCCCGGTCGAGGGCGGTTACCTGCTGAGCGGGCTTTGGCGCTTTTCGAGCGGTGTCGACCACGCCGACTGGAGCATCGTCGGTGCAAAGATCGACGACAAACGTGACCCCAACGACCCGACCCCCACCCAGTTCCGCATGTTCCTGCTGCATCCGACGCAATACACGATCATCGACAACTGGTATGCCGCCGGCCTAAAGGGCACCGGCAGCAAGGACATCAAGGTCGAGAACCAGTTCGTGCCGAGCCATCGCACGGTCCTGACAGGCGATCTGCAGAGTGCCGATCCGCCGGGCGCTGCACTGCACAAGAGTTATATCTATCGGGTCGAGATGACTCAGTACTTCTGGACCGGACTGCTCGGGCCGTTGTTGGGAGCGGCCTGGGGAGCCCTGAACGACTATCTCGAACAAACCTCGGGCCGCATTGGTCGAGTCTCGGGCGAGGCGATCGCGGAACTCCTGCCGGTTCAGACACGGGTTTCGGAGTCGGCCGCCGAGATTCGCGCCGTCGAACTGCTCACCGCCGAATTCATGCGGGAGCTTCACGAACACGGGGTCGCCGGACGCCGGCTGACCGGAATCAAGCGCCTGACCCAGCGTCGCGACATCGCGTACTTGGCGCGGACTTGCGTCCAATCGGTCCGCCGTCTTGCCGAAACCATGGGGGCCGGCGGCCAGACCGGACACAATTCGGTCCAGCGCCACTATCGTGACGTCCGCGCCATGGCCTCGCATAGCTCGCTCCAGTGGGAGCGCGCGAGCACGCCTTACGGCAAATGGGCCTTTGGATTGAAGACCGGCGATCGCTTCGTCGACGACTATCCCGATCCCGAACTCGTGATTTGACCACCCGGTTCCGCTCGCCAACGATCTCGAACTCGTGATCCAGCGGCGCGTCGGGCTCGGCGTAAACCCCTAGAAAATACTAGGAAATCTAGGGATTGTGTCCCCTTGTCTAAATCTAGTAGACAGGTTCGTTAAACAGTGCAGAATAGTCCCTTGAGAACCTTTGCCGTCGTTTGTTCTCAAATGCTTAAGGGGGAAACATGCCTCAGTGGCTTGAAACGGTAAGAGGGTGGATCGGGCAGCTCATTACGATCATGATTGCGTTGATCCCGCTCGCGTTGGTGCTTCAGGTCTTATTCGGGTTGAACACACCGTTCTTAGGTGGCGCAATCGTGAAGAACCTGCTGACCCTGATCACCGAGCTGGGCGGTGCCGGACTTGTCGGACTGATCGGCCTAGTGATCATCATCTACCTGTTTAACGCCGCCACGCGGCGTTAACCGTCAGACGTTTGATAGCAAACCCGGGCTCCGGTAGGGCCCGGGTTTTGTTTTTCTGTCGTGCTCGACGACCCCTGGTGGCAACTCGTTGCGCTCGCCGGCTTGGCCGCGGTTCTCGGGTTGGTCTTGCGCCTCGTGCCTTGGACCCGCCCCGTGGCGGGCCTCGCCGCGCCCGCAAGTTTTCTCGCGTCAGGCCTCTACCACTGGGGGCTGCCAGCCTGGCCTCCCAGCGACTTACCCGGTCGGATATTGGCGGTCGGCGCCGCCGGCCTCGTCCTCGGGCTTGCCGCCGACACGGTGTTCAAGAACATCGGTTTCCTGCGCCGTGGCCTCCTGGTGGCGTTTCCCGTTCTCGCTGGCCTGTGGGTGGTCAGCCGATCGCTGGGATCCTGGTCCCAAATCACGACGGTCGTCGTCGCTGGCATCGTCATCGCGCTGATCGCGATCGTCGCGATCGCCCACACCGAGACCGATTCGAGCTCTGCCGACAATCCGGCCCAAGCCACGGTTGCTGCCGCGGGCCTCGGCCTTGTGGCTCTCGCTTCGGGCGAACCGAAGGTGGCCGAGATGGCCTGGCAGCTGGTCGCCGTATCCGCCGGGGCCACGATCGGGTCGCTGGCTTGGCGAGAATCTCCAGGATTTGCGTTCAACTCCGGCGTTCAAACGCCCCTCCTGGCGTCGATGGCGTTTCTCGGGATCGAAGAACGCGAGTTTGCCGTCCCGCTGGTCGTCCTCTTGCTGGTTCTTCTGACCGATCGTTTTGTGCTCTTGCCGACCGGCGGTGCTCCGCTCGCGGCGCTGGCCAGGACCTTCGCGCTCCTGTTGGCCGGCGCGGCCCTGTCGCTAGCGGCCCTGGCCCTCGCGATTGCTGCCGGCGGAACGATGCCGCTGCCCCTTCTTTTCGCGTTTCTCCGCTAAACCACCCCGACATGAGGCCGATCGCCATGCGCGAAACCGACTTGCGGCGCCCCGTCCAATCGGGCACAAAACTAGGGCGCAGTCGTCGTCATCTGGGGGCGAACGGGGGAATGACGCACAAGGGCAAGCTTTTGGCCGCCGCACTGTTGGCGATGGGTATTTGGACCTTGGACGGCTCGGCCCAAGCGGCCGAAATTCGGCCTGAGCATCCGGCGGTCAAGGCGCGCTTGCTCCAGACCGAGTTGATGGTCGCTGCGCTCTATTGTGATGAACGTGGGCGCTACAACGCGTTCGTCCGCAAGTTCCGCAACGAGCTGACCGCCTACGGCAAGCAGCTACAGAAGCTCTTCCGCGACGCGCATGGCGCCCAGGCGCAGCCCAACCTCGATCAGTTCATTACGCGCGTCGCCAATGCCGAGTCCCAACGCCACCTTGCCGACACGAACGCCCACTGCGAGGATTCCTCGATCCTGTTTACCGAACTCCTGAACCTCAATCGCAGCGAGTTTCGGCGTTTCAGCGACCAGCGCGGCATCCGATTGCCCACGGCGAGCCTCGCGCTTCGCTAAATAAGCGCGTCGATCTCTGACCAAGAAACAAAAGGGCCGACCTGAGGGTCGGCCCTTTTGTTATTGGTGTCCCGTTATCAGCGGAGAATGATCTCGACCCGCCGGTTTTGCGGCTCGCGCACGCCATCGGCCGTCGATACGAGCGGCTGCGTCTCACCACGCGCGAAGACCACGATCTCGTTCTCACGAATGCCGTTGCGCACGAGTTCGCGTTTTACGGCGTCCGCACGGCGCTGCGATAAACGCATGTTGTAAGCCTCGGGGCCGGAGCGGTCGGCATGGCCGGTCGCCTCGATCCGCACCACGTTCAGACGCTTGGCGTTGTCCGACGCGGTGCGAATGATCTGCGCCGATTGCGCCGTGATGTCTGACTTGTCCCAATCGAAGAACACGAGGTAGTTGCGCGGAACTTCCGCTGGACGAGCCGGGGCTGGCGCCGGTTGGGCGGGCGCCGGCGCCGGAGCCGGCTGGGCCTGCTGCTGCGGGGCCGGTGCTGGTGCTGGCGCTGGTGCGGGTGCTGGTGCCGGAGCGGGTGCGGCCATCGGCGCTCGCGCGTACCAATACCGCAGACCAAGCATGAAGCGGTTGTCACGAAAGTCGCCGTCCACACCGGTGGCATTCCGTGCGCTCACCGAAAAATCGGGAACCGCAACGAAGCGGTAATCGCCGAAGACCTCGAGGTTGTTGTCGATCGCATAACTCAGGCCGAGGATGCCTTGGGCCATGAACGCCTGGCCGTTGTCATCGACACTGAGCGTCCCATTGGCGAAGGACGACGCCGAAACACTGACCCGCGCAAACCCCAGACCGAGCCCCATGTAGGGCACGTACTTCGTGCCGGTCGGGATGTCCATCAACAGGTTCCCCGTCAAGCCGATCGCGCGAACGCTGCCATCGCTCTCGGTGCCGTTGTTGGTCCGCTCGACTTCGTTGTGGCTATAGGACAACTCGAACTCGCCACGGATCGTGCCGGTGGCGCCGAAACGCCGACCGACCGTGATCAGCCCACTCGGGAAACTGCGCTGAAGCTCGAGTTCGCTACTGGTGGTCGCGGTGTCCAGTCGGGTGTCCGGCGGATTGGAAAAACCGATAGCACCTGAGATGTAGTAGGCACCGGCGACCTGGGCCGAAGCTGCGGAAGGGATTCCTGCGGCCACCATTGCCGCGAGCACGAGCTTGTTGATATTGCGCACGATGATCAGCCCCCAAGGGCCCCCTTATCTAACGGTCGACGTCCGGACACGTCGTTGAACAAAAATATTCAGAATTCTTGAGGGCTTGTAGCATCTTTCTGCGCCGGCGTGTCGCCTTTGCACCCTTGTGCGTCTTTTTGGCAACACCCGCCGTTTCGCCGCCGTTTTCTGGCGAACGTGTCCGTCAGCCGAAGTCGACTGTCTAGGAGGCGATGTTGTTCTTCTGCTTGAAGGCCTTTATGGCGCGATCGAGATCCCGGCGCTCTTCGCAGAACGAGCAGAGTTTCTTCAATGCGTCGAAATGCTCCTCGGCCTTGGCGAGCTGGTTGGTTTCGAGATAGGCCTCCCCAATATAGGCGTGAGCCGCCTTGTGGGTTGGATCAAGCTGCAGGGCTGTCCCATAGTGACGGAACGCCGATTCGAAGTTTTTCAGTTTGCGAAACGAAAAGCCAAGGTAGTTGTGAGCGTTTGCATTCTTGGCGTCACGCCCCACGACCTTGATGAAGTGATCGACGGCGACCTGCCACTTTTCTCCCTTGATCGCGGCCTTGCCGGCCGCGGTATCCGGGTCATCGCGGGTCTCGGGAATGAGACTTCCCGCGGCGTGGACTTCGATCACGACCGGAAGGCTGAGGACAAGGGCAAGAGCGACGAAGAAGGCCGCGACGTTGCGCATGGGACGGCTCCGTTGAACAGGGACGATGGTTATACCTAGCTAACGTCTTCCGTCTACCCGTTGTTCCCACGAGCGGTTGCGGCCGGAGCGGTTACTCGTCCAAGTCGTCGTTGGCAGGAGAGTGGCCTTCCTTCTCACGCGCGGCCGGAACCTTGAGCCCAACCGCCCCCGAAATGTCGGTCTCGGTGGCATCGACGCCCTCGAGAACCGCCTTTGTGAACGTTGTGGCTCGGCTCTGACCCGTTTCTTTGCCCTTGCCGTCGCGAATCGGAAGCTTGCCGTACTTGTCAACACGGAGAACGGCCCCCGAGAGGTTGGCCCCGGTAAAGTCGGCTGCCGTAAGGTCGGCGGACACCATCGTCGCCTTGGTCAGGTTGGCCGAGCGGAGGTCGGCCATGACGAGTAGGGCCTGGTCGAGCTTGGTGCCCTCGAAGCGCGCCTCGCGCAACATGGCGCCACTCAGAAAAGCCCCGGTCAAGTCGAGACCGCTCAGGTCGGCGCCAGTGAACTCACCGCGCTCCCCCATGGTCCCTTCGCTGTCGACCCACAGGGCGTGGAGCCGGAGCGCGGTTTGCACCTCGCGCGCCAGACGCACCATGCCGGGTACCATCCGGGCATCGCGAAACCCGGTTCGCGCGGCTTCCGCGTCACCAACGACCGCCCCCCGCAGGTCGGCGCCGCGAAACAATGCGTCCCGTACCGACGCCCCCGTCAGGTCGGCGCCGACCAACTTGGCTTCTTGCAGCCGTGCCCCGTTGAGATTTGCGCCCGACAGATCGACGCCGCGGAGGTTGGCTTTGGTCAAGACCGCCCAACTCGCCTTCGCCTCGCGCATCGAGGCGCCCGAGAAATTCACGTCCGGCATCTTGGCCTTTTCGAGAATCGCACGATCGAGATTGGCGCCCGAGAGATCCGAGACGCCGGGGTTGTTCTTGTCTTCCTTGATGGCCCCGGGACGAAAGTCGCTTTCGCGGAAATTGCATCCCCGGAGTTTGGCGCGCCGCATCAATATTCCGCGCAGGTCGGCACGTTCGAAGTTCGACCCGGTGGTGTCGCAGTTGTCGAAGTTGGCGCAGAAAAGGTCGGCGAACTTGAAGTTGGCCCCGGGAATGACGCAGTTCTCGAACGTCGCCCCAGCGAGGATGGCGCCCTGCAGGTTCAGGTTGGAAAGCCGCAGGCCCGAGAAGTTCATCCCCCGCAAGTTGGCCCGTTGACCGCCGGCGATCCCGCGTACGAACTTCTCGTGCGAGCGGATCACGGTGACGAATTGGTCGGGTGTCATGTACTCCCCCAAGAAGCACGCGATGACTTACCAATCGTGGCTGGCGCCCACGTCCCGAGGGCACCAGCGGGGGGAGACTACGTGAGGCCGAGCGGGAGGCCAGTGACCGGCATCACACGCCCAGGTGCATCACGAGAAAGTTTATACAACTTCCACTAATCGCGCGATCGACCTAGCCTGGGCTATTAGTAGACGATCCTCGTCAGGATAACCCATGAGTTGCACCCCAAGGGGCAACCCTTGGGCGAACAGGATCGGCAGGCTGAGGGCGGGAAACCCAAGCCAAGTCCAGGCCGTCTGGTTGGCCCGGCTGCCCATGTCGGTGCGGCTCCGTGGCGGAATTCCCGAGGTCGAAAGGCCCACGAAGGCGTCGAAACGGCGCCGCAGCGCAAGAACCCGGCGTCGGTAGGAGGCTTTGCGCTCCAAATACCGCTCATAGGCCCGATGAGTCACACCGGCGCCCGGTGCCATCAGGTGCTTGAAGCGGCGGCTCACCTTGGCGGGATGCTCGTCGCGATAGGACCAGAACGGCCACCGCATCTCGTAGGTGATGACGTGAAGTGTGTCGTCGGCGGCGTCGGCGAAATCGCGTTCGAGCTGCGCCAGATCGCGGTCGGTCCGTCGGTCGACGACTGCGACGCCCTTCTCACGCAATCGATCGAGGAACTGCTCGAAGCGTTCCCGCGAGGGGGCGTCGGTCTTGTCCCACTCGCCGAAAAACAACCGTGCCACCCGCCGCAGCTTGGCGGGTGCCGGCGGTCGTTCTATTCCTTGGATCGTACGCCAACCGGGCTGAGGGCCGGCCCCGTTGGCCATCGCCCACCCCGCAATCCACGCATCGGCCACGGTCGCAGCGAGAACCCCGACGTGGTCCAAGGACGGCGCCAAGGGATGCACACCGCCGGGGTTGATCGCTCCGTAGGTCGGCTTCCAACCCACCGCCCCGCAATAGGATGCCGGGCGAATGATCGACCCTCCGGTCTGGGTTCCAATCGCGACGGGAACGAAACCCGCCCCGACCGCCGCCGCCGAACCGGTCGACGATCCACCCGGGCTGTGCACCGGCGAATAGGGATTTCGTGTCGGCGGCGGCCTCCCTCCGGCAAACTCCATGGTCGTAGTCTTGCCCAGAATCACGGCGCCGGATTCGCGCAGCGCCCGAACACAGGCGGCGTCGACCACCGGACGATGACCGCGATAGATCGGACTGTTCATCTCGGTCGGCAGGTCGGCAGTGTCGATAATGTCCTTGATCCCGATTGGACAGCCATCGAGCCAGGACTGCGGTCGCCTTGCGCGATAGCGACGCGTCGCGTGATCGGCCGCCCGTCGCGCGCCGGCAATATCGATTGCGGCGAAGGCCCGGATCGATCGTTCGTGCCCTTCGATCGCGGCGAGGCAGCGCTCGAGAAAGCGGCGCGGCGTATCTTCCCCAATCAGGAAATCGCGCCGGCATCCGGCAAAAGAAATCACCGACGGCGTCATCGCCCGGAAAATCTCGGCGGCCGCTTTTCCAGAAACGCTCGCCGCCCTTCGGCGAAGTCGCTGCTCGCGAAACACGCCTTGACCGCCTCTGCAGTTCGCGGCAGGCCCGGGACGTTCTCGGAGATTTCGTCGAGGCCGATCTTAACCGCCCGCAAAGTCAGCGGCGCGTTTGCCACCAACGCCTCGACGAGCGCTTCAAGACGATGCCCGAAGATCGACGATTGGACGACCTCGTGCACGAGACCCATGCGCGACGCGCGATCGGCATCGATCTGCTCGCCGGTGAGCAGCAGCCAGCGGGCGCCCGCCTCCCCCACCACAGCGGCAAGGCGTGCCAGAGCGTTTGCGCCATAGCCGAGGCCGAGCCGCGCGGCCGGAACGCCGAATCGGGCCTGCTGGTCACAGAGTCTCAGGTCGCAAGCAACCGCCAGCGAGACGCCACCCCCCATGCAGTACCCGCGGATCGCCGCCACGGTCGGCTTCTCGACACGCCGTAGGGCTTCGAGAAAACCGAAGGCCGCCTCATCGTAGGACTGCGCTGCCGCCGCGTCCTGTCGCTCCGCCGCGAAACGCGAAATATCGGCCCCCGAGACGAAGGCTTTTTCCCCGCGTCCCGCTACGACGATCGCTCGGACGGATGGATCGGCTGCGAAGTCGCGGAGCGCCTGATGGCCTTGGCGCCACATCGCGAGCGACATCGCGTTGCGGCGGGCCGGATTGTCGACGACGATTCGCCCAACAGCGCCCTCCCGCTCCGCCACCACTCTGCCTTCCGCCACTTCGCCCATCAGAGAACCTTTTTCGTTCGCAGAGCCGCGATCTCCGCCGGTGCGAACCCGAACTCGCGCAACACCTCGTCGGTATCGCGGCCTTTGGCCGGTGGCGGCACGCGAATCGAACTCGGCGTACGCGACAACGACACCGGCTGGCCGACGAGGGTCAGTGCGGCGCCGCTGTCGGTGGCCACCGACTGGGCGATGCCGAGATGGCGAACCTGCGGATCGGCGAAAACCTGGTCCATGCGGTAGATGGGACCACAGGGCACACCAGCCCGATTGAAGCGCGTCACCCAGGTCTGCGTGTCGTGATCTCGTAGCCGGCGATTGATTTCTTCATGCAGGGCCCGGCGATTCTTGACCCTGGCAGGAACGGTCGAGAACCGCGGATCATCGATCAACTCCGGGGCGCCGAGTTCCTGACAGAACCGCCCGAAGCCCTTGTTGCCCACGGCCGCCAGATTGATCATCCCATCCGCCGTCTCGAAGACGCCGACCGGGGCGCTCGTCGGGTGATCGTTGCCGGCGGGCTCCGGAACGTCGCCGTCGACCAGCCATCGCGCCGCCTGGAAATCGAGCATGTGGATCTGGGCCTGCAGCAGGGAGGTTGCGACCCACTGGCCCTGACCCGACTGTTCGCGCTCGAGCAGCGCGACCAGAATACCACACGCACAATAGATGCCCGACGCGACATCGGAGATCGCGATGCCGGCGCGCATCGGCGGACCGCCGGGTTCTCCAGTGATCGACATCAGGCCACCCATGCCCTGCGCGATCTGGTCGAGCCCGGGCCGCTCCCGGTAGGGGCCGTCCTGGCCGAAGCCCGAGATGCTGGCGTAGACGAGGCGAGGGTTGATCGCCCGCAGCGTCTCGTAATCGATTCCAAGGCGCTGCTTCACGTCGGGCCGGAAGTTCTCGACGACGACATCGGCGCGTTCCGCCAAGCGCTGGAAGACAGCGCGACCCTCCGTTTCCTTCAGGTTGAGCGTGATCGATCGCTTGTTGCGATGCAGGTTGAGGTAGTCGCCCTTGTCGCGATAGTCCTCCATCGGATCGCCTTCGCCAGCCCCGGCGGGCAATTCGATCTTGATGACGTTCGCTCCCCAGTCGGCGAGTTGGCGAACGGCGGACGGGCCGGCGCGCGCCCGCGTCAGGTCGAGAACGGTAAAGCGGGCAAGCGCCTGGGACGCCGGACGATGGGGCATTACATCACCGTGTTCCCGCGGCCTGGGCTCGTTGAATGGCCTGCCAGACGCGCTGCGGAGTCGCCGGCATGTCGAACGTCGTAATCCCGAGCGGAGACAGCGCATCGACGATCGCGTTCATCACGCAGGGCAGCGCGCCGATCGTTCCCGCCTCGCCGGCGCCCTTGATGCCAAGCGGATTGACCGGGGTCGGAACGGGATTGACACCGATCTCGAAGGACGGGAAATCCGAAGCGCGCGGCATGCAGTAGTCCATGAACGAGCCGGCCAGCGCCTGGCCGCTCTCGCGATCCCATACCACGTCTTCCATCAGAACCTGCCCCGCTCCCTGGACGATACCGCCGTGGATCTGCCCTTCGAGCAACAGGGGATTCATGACCGTCCCGACATCGTCGACGACGCAATAGCGCAGCAATCGAACGACGCCGGTCTCGGGATCGATTTCGACCTCACAGGCGTGGCAACCGTTGGGGAACGTCGCAGCCGTGGGGGCGTAGGCGGCGCGTTCGTGGAGCCCGACCTCGAGTCCGGGTGGCAAGGCTGCCGGCGTGTAGGCCATTCGCACGACCTCTTGCAGCGTCTTGGCCTTGTCCGTGCCGACGACGGCGAAGCGTCCGTCGCGAAACTCGATGTCCTCCGGAGCCGCCTCGAATTGATGGGCCACGATGCGGCGGCACTTGTCCAAGACCTTGTCGGCCGCGCGCTGGAGCGCGGCGCCGCCCAATCCCGAAGAGCGCGAACCGAACGTCCCGAACCCGTGTACGACCTGATCGGTGTCGCCCTGGACATAACGCACATGCTCGAAGTCGACGCCAAGCGCATCGGCCAGCAATTGGCGGAACACCGTTTCATGGCCTTGGCCATGGGAATGCGTTCCCATCAACAGCGTCACCCCGCCGGTCGGATCGAAGCGAACTTCGGCCGTCTCCTCCCCGACCGAGGCCGCCCGCTCGATCACGTTGGCGATCCCGAATCCGCGCAAGCGGTTGCGCACCATCGCGTCTTGCCGGCGCGCCTCGAAGCCGGCCAGGTCAGCGAGACGCAGCACGGCGTCCATGTTTTTCTCGAATTCGCCGGAATCGTACTTGAAGACGAGCCCCGTCTGAAACGGCATTGCCGCGGACGCAATCGTGTTGCGACGCCGCAGTTCCACCGGGCTGATTCCGAGTTCCCGGCTCGCGAGGTCGATGGCCCGTTCGATCGCGTAGGACGCCTCCGGCCGTCCCGCGCCCCGGTACGCCGAAGTGGGCGGTGTGTGGCTGAACACGCCTTCGACATGAACATGAATGACGGGGGTCGTGTAAACCCCAGCGATCCCGCCCAAATTCATCGTCGGCGGACCGCCGGCACCCATCGCAAGGTAGGCGCCGAGCGCCGCACGCGTGGTTGCCCGCAAGGCGAGAAATGTTCCGTCCTTGCGCAGAGCAAGCTCGACCCGGGTGAGATTGTCGCGCGCCTGATCATCGGAGATGAACGCCTCGCTGCGATCGCCCGTCCACTTCACCGGCCGTCCCACGAGTTTGGCCGCCCACAGAACCAGCGTGAGTTCGCGATACGGACTGGAGCGCATGCCGAAGGCGCCCCCCATTTCGGGACTCACGACGCGAAGCTGGGTCTCGGGGATCTTGAGCAGGGCACCGGCGAGCAAGCGACGCATCGTGTGGGGCGCCTGCACCCCGGAATAGAGCGTGTAACGCTCCTCGTGGCTGTCGTAGACGCCGACCGCGGCGCGCGGCTCCATCGGGGCCGCCGATACCCGGTTGATCGCGAATTCAAGGCTGGTGACGTGATCGGCCCGTGCAAACGCCGCCTCGACGGCTGCGCGGTCGCCAAGATCGAAATCGAACGCCACGTTGTCGGGAGCCTCGGGCCATACGACGACGGAACCCGGGCGGGACGCGTCCGCCAGATAGGTGACGCTCGGTAGCGGTTCGTAATCGACCGCGATCAGTTCCGCCGCGTCCTTCGCTCGGGCGACCGATTGTGCTACGACGAACGCCACCGCATCGCCGACGAAGCGCACGGTGTCCGATGCCAGCACCGGAAACGGCGGGCGAATCATCGCGCCCCCGCTGCGCTGCAGCGGTGCCAGGCAAGGAAGCATCCCCAGGCCGGCGGCTGCGACGTCGGCCCCGGTCAATACCGCCAGGACCCCGGGAGAGCCTCGTGCCGCGGTGACATCGATCGATCGAATGCGCGCGTGCGCGTGCGGGGAACGCAACACGACGCCGCGCGCCATGTTTGGAAACCAATGGTCATCGGTATAGCGACCACGCCCGCTGAGCAATCGGTCGTCTTCAACCCGTGGTACGGGTTTGCCCAACCCTTGTTTCACAATTTTCCCCTGCCCCCGGCGTCGGCGGATGATAGCCGGCGGCAGGCTCGACACAAGCTCGCGTCGTCAGCGGTCAGTGGACCGATTCGAGAACGTCGTAGATACGAACCGTACCGGGGAGCTGACGCAGCAGGGCTGAGCCGACTTCACGTTCGACCTTTCCCACCGGCGCCGGCAGGCAGAGGACACAGACGCCATTTCGCAACAATCCGTCACAGTCGGTCCCGAGTTGCAGGTCGAAGACCGTACCGAGCGTCGTGGCGATCGGCGCATGGCCCGACTTCGCATGGTGCCGGAGGTAGGTGGCAAAGGGGGCCGGGTTGGCATACACGTCGGCCTGGTCGAGGACACCGACGCGGACCTTCTGATGGAAGTCGGGCAGTTGCTCCCAAGCCGATAGGGCGCGCTCGCCGACGAGCCACGTCGGCGGCGTGGGAGTCAATTTCCCAACATCAGCAATCAGGTTCAAAGCCGTCGCTGTATCCACGACCCCGGCCACCGCCCAGCGGCTAATCATGGCCCGCACACCACGATCGGCCGTGGGGTTACGCAGCGAGCGCCTGGGCAGTGGCGTAGGAACGCAGGCGAGAGGCATTCTTGACCTGAACGTCGTGGGTATTGACCGGGCAAACCACACCCTCCCGACGCAGTCGGGTGAACGTTCGGCTGACCGTTTCGGTGGTCAGGCCGAGGTAGTCGGCGATGGCGTTGCGAGTCATCGGCAAGCGGATCACGTCATCAACCGGCGCATTCTGGAGCAGATGGCTGAGGAACGTCGCCACGCGTTCGGTGGCGTTCATTCGCCCGAGGATCAAGAGCTGCTCTTGGGCCGCGACGAGTTGGTCGTTCGCCTTCGTCCAGTAGGCGCTTGCGACCTCGGGCTCCCGCCGCCGCAGATGATCACCTCACTCAAGACCGGCGCGGTCGACGCGATCGCCGTCTGGGAACCGTTTCCGTCCGTGGCCACAACACAGGTGCCTGGATCATCGATCGTCCTGCATGGGGCGGGCCCCTGCGCCTCGTGTTACGACGTTCCCCTGTTCGTGACCTCGAAGAAAGTGATCGGAGACAAGAAAGCGCTGGTCGAAAAGTTCTGGGCCGCGCACGCCGAAGCCATGCAATACACGCGCAAGAACCTCGACGAAGCGGCGGAGATCACCATGCGTTACGTCGAGGGAATCGAACTCGACGCCGTGAAGGTGTCGCTCAAGAAAGACGCCGAATCGATGGACCCGCGGCTGTCGAAGGCGTTCGCCGAAGGTCTGAAGTCCAAGGCGATCCCGTTCCTTGTCGGCCTCGGGCGGATCAAGGACCTAGATCCTGCGCCTTTCGTCAACTACGACTTCCAGAAGGCGGCGATCCGCAGCCATCCTCAGTTCTTCGCCGATTTGAAGCCGATCGAGGCACGTTACCAGCTCGATTGAAGACGCTCGGGATGGCGGCACCGCCGCCATCCTTTCAATCGAACAGCGACGTCGTCGGACCGATGCGACCCGCAATTGACCGCAGGTCGTCCGGCACGATCGGCCGATGCGGTGGATTCCACCGCCACGGCTCGTCGGGTTGACAAAGATCGTAGTGCAGCGGTCCGCCGATCGAACGGTGGATCAGAACGATCCCCGTGAGCGATCCGAACGGGCCGTGTTTGATGCCCTGGGGACGCCAGAAATACGACCCCGGTCGATAGATGCCGCGGCCACCGTGCAGTTCGCCCGACAGCATGAACATCTCCTGCGCGTGCGGGTGCGTTTCGGCCTGCCCGCCCGTTCCCACCGCGGGCCGCGCCGTTTGCAAGTAGCTCAGGTCCGCCGTGTTGGGGTCGCGGCGTAGCCACAGGAAGCGTCCGTTCAGCGCCTCGTCGTCCACCCAAGCTTGATTGCGCGTATCGATGAAGCGCACCAACTTACGCTCGTCGTAGGAGCTTGGGCGCGGCGAACCAGCGTGAAAAACCGGCGGTCCGTAGTTGAAGAACGCGATGACGACGGTTTCCTCTGTCACCCGCACCCGGTTGCGCGCCATGCCTGCGGGCAGACACGCGTACGTGCGTTCGCCGTAGGTCGTGTCATCGATCGTTAGACCGCCCTTGAGCACGAGGAATTCCTCGTCGGCTTCGCACGATTCGGGCTCAGCACGCTCCCAACCCGCCGGGTAACGCGCGATGACGCTGCAACTGCCGTCCTGGTCGTCGCGGCTCAAGACTTTGACGCGCAACTCCGGCCGTTGTCCGCCCGGCAATCCCGATTGCCAGGGCAGGAACTGCGTCTGAACGAAATCGATGTGCTGACGTGCCATCGAGGGGTCCTTCCCGGCCGCTCGGCCGCGCGTCGCTCGTGGACCTACTCGGCGGCAGCCGATCGGGCGCCCTGCCATTGCAGGACTTGCGAACCGAGCAGTCGGGCGAAGGTGATCGAGGGCAGCACGCTCATGCCGCCGACGAAAGACTTGCCCGACAGCAGGCTCTTGCCCAGAACTTCGCCCGCCGCGTAGAGGTTGGGAATCGGCGTCCCGTCGCGACGCAGCACCTGTAGGCGATCGCTTACGGCGAGACCGGCGAAGCTCACGACCGCGACACCGTGGTGACGCACGGCATAGAACGGAGGCTTGGCAATCGCCATCGGCAGGTGCGTCCGGCCCAGCCCGTCCTTCTTGCTCAGAACGGATTGATTGTAGGCCGCGACGGTGGCCGCCAATCCGGCCGGGTCGATGCCGGCGAGCTTGCCCAGAGCCTCGATGCTGTCGGCCCGGTGCCAACCGTCGACGGAGTTGTACGACCGATCGACGATATCTTGGCTACTCGCGCCCTCGACCTTGCCGCTTCCCGAGTCATCGAGCGCCAGCAGGTTGAGATTGACGAAGAATGGCGGCGCGCTCTTGGCGATTCCCTGGTCATAGACCGCCCAGAACGTCAGATGCGGCATCGAAAGCAGCGCGTGTTCGCGGGCATCAACGCTTGGATCGTCTTCGCGAACGAAACGCTTGCCGTCGCGGCCGACGAAGATCTCCCAAGGCTGACGCAACTGCGGTGTCGTCACGGTCCCGATGATCTGGCGCCACGGCTCGCGCGGGTCGTTGATACCCGCGAACGTCGGCATGTAGCTATCGGTTCCCCACAATTCGCTGCCGGCCATCAGGCCGAGCGTGAGCCCGGTGCCCTGCGATTGTTCGTTGGCGAGGCCGCCATAGAGCGGATAGCCGCCCGAGAACAGCGGGAAAAGCTGCCGGTTCCGCCCGTACCCGCCCGTCATCAGGACGACATTCTGGCCGGGGATTTCCTCGCGCCGACCATCGCCGGTCCGAGCGACGACGCCTTTGACGGCGCCACCCGATTTCTCCTGCATAAGCCCGACGACCTCGGTCTTGAAGCGTATCGTGATCCGACCTTTGGCGATCTCGGCATCGAATTCCGGCTTCATCGCCTTGAGGATCGAGATTCCGTTCTCGACCCCCCAATGGGTTCGCGGCACCTCATAGGGCTCGTGGCCAAAGCTGATCGTCGGGTGGCCGGGCGTGAGCTGGAACCCGTTATCGAGCAACCAGTGCAGGCTGTCGGCTGCGCCGTCGACCGCGAGGCGCGCCAGCTTGGCATGCGCGCCGTTCTTGGAGATGCGCATCACCTCGCCGTAGTGGCGATCGGGCGAGTCCTGGATGCCGAGGGCCTTTTGCGGACGCGTGCCCGCGGCCGCCATTTGGCCGCCCGAAACGTACAGCGTGCCGCCGACCCGATCCGATTGTTCGAGGACGAGGACTCGAGCACCGCGACGCGCAGCAAAAATGGCGCACGGCATCCCAGCCGTCCCAGCCCCACACACGATGACATCCCACCCCGTCGCCATGATCGCCTCCCCAGGTTCAGACTCCGGGAAGATGCTAGCATGAGCGCCTCCGGTCGTTTCGCCTTCGCGCCGGTTTTCCCCGATGACGCGTGCCACGCTTCTTCTTTTGCTACTCCTAAGTTTTCCTGGGTCCGCAGTGGGGGCCGAAGGACCCGTGCCCCCGTGTGGGGGAGCTTCTCGACCTAACGCACCACGTCTCGGAGCCGCGCCGGAGGTCGTCGTTTGGTTCGGTGGCGAGTTGCCCGATTGGACTCCACCTGCTTGCGTGGGTTGGTCGCGCGGCGCGTTCTCCGCGATGGTCGAGACATCGGGTCGCTTCGAGGCCCCGGAGGGCATCACCGGCGCCCTGACCCGAATGGCCGCCGTGTCGCGCTACCGCACCATCCAGTATTGGTCGATCAGCCGACAGCGTTGGCGCAGCCTGGTCGATGACGCCTCGGCTCTGGAAGGACCTGACCGTTCTGCGCGACGCCCGGACTTCGCGCTACCCGAACTCGGCGAAGGCGCGACCTTCCACTTCTGGCTCGACGAAAACTCGCCCGCGGGAAGCGTCGTCTACCGCGCCCGGCTCGCGCGATCCACCTTTGGGTACACGATCGACATCGAGAACGTGACGCCGATCCGCGCCATGCTGCTGCCGATGGTGGAACCCGGCCAGCATCGATTTCACTATTCTTTCGAGCCGGACGGCGCGACCGCTTGGCGCTATTACAGCCTGATGCGCACCGGTCCGGCGTTGATCCCGCTGCCGGCCGAACGGCGTGGGTCCTACGTCAACCGGGCCGTGGCCGTGTTCCGGTACGTGGCCGGAATCCCGACCGACACCGAACCACCGGCGGCCAGAACCGACTAGAGCCGGACCTCGGAGGCGAGTTTTCCCGCAGCGCATGGGCCGGCACTTTGGTGAGGTTCTTGCGTACCTCAGCCACGAGTTTGCTGGCGATGTGATCGGGCAGCAGCGCCCGCAAACGACCAAGCGGCCGTGCCGAGGCCACGAGGACCAGGCCATCGAAGGCCCCGCGATGATCGGCGTCGTGGAGGAACGCGACCAACGCCCGCAAAAAGGCATCCTTGGCGACCTGCTTCGGGTCCGTATGAGGCGCCATCGCGTGTCGTCCACCGCCGACACCCCACGACCGCCCTGGATGATCGCTCACGAGTTCGCTGACGGGCTCGGCACCATCGCCCTTGGCAAAGATCTTGACGACCGTGATCGCCGAGTCGCGTCCCTCGGCCTGGAAGATCGAAGCGGCGGCGCCATCGGCGACCACCACCCACGTAACACCGTTACCGGCTGCTTTTGTGACCATGGAGCAAGGGTCCTCCAGGCTTCCGTTTTGCCCATTGACGTGAGTCAAGCACCCCTTCGCCCGGTCCTCGTACCGTAACATCCAGGAGGGCTGCCATGCCGGAACTGCTCGAACGCCTCATCGCGGATCATCGAACCACCGAACGGCTCTTGGACCTGATCGAACACGAGATTTTTGCGGCCTCGCTCGATGAGCCGATGGACCTGGACTTGATCGGGGAAGCCATGCAGTACTTCCGCGGCTATCCGGACCGAGTCCATCACCCGTTGGAAAGCGCCCTCTACCGCCGCCTCGCGCGACGACGACCGGATCAGATCGAAACCTTGGGCGACATCCTCGACGAACACGATAGCCTGCGGGCGCATGTCACCCGATTCGGCGAAGCCGTCGATGCGGTGCTCGCCGAGGCCGAGATCGGGCGCGACGAATTCCTCAATCGCGGTAAGACGTTCGTCGAGAGTTATCGACGTCATCTCACGAAAGAAGAGAAGCGCCTGTTCCCGGCCTTCACGCAAGGACTCCTCGCCGAGGATTGGACCGTGAGTGCGCGAGAAATCGCCGGCGCAGATCGGGTTCCCGACGAAGAGATGGCGGCCTTCGCGACATTGCAGCGGCGGCTGCTCACGGAGCCGGTGGTCTGATCGAAGCCGAACGGGCGTCAGAGGAAGGAGGATCGCGGCATTAGACCAATGTGGCTCTCGACGCGGCGAATGCCCGGAACGCCTTCGGCCGCAACGCGGAGCGCATCCGCTTCGACTTGCGACTGGACCAGACCCCAAAGGTGCGCGACCGAATCGTGAATCACCGCGTTGATGTGGGCCGCGGCCGCGAGATCGGTCGCACGCAAAGCCTCCAGTAGGCGTTCCCGAGTCGCGCCTTCGGTGGGCTTTCCAGCGCCCGGGACGTAACGTTTCGCCACGAGGCCTTGCAGAATGTTGGCACGGCTCACGACCCCCACCACCTTGCCGTCGCGCACGACAGGGACGCGCTTGATGCGGTGGCGCTCGAGCAGTTCGGCCACTTCGCCGAGGTCAGCGGACTCGGCGACCGAAACGACCGGCGTCGTCATGACCTCGCGTGCGGTATGACCATGAGTCTTGATGAACAGGCGGGCCTGTTCCTCCTGCTCGGCGAACGCCTGCAACCAGGAGCGGCGTGGACCCGTCCCGGCCTCGGGGCGGCGGTAGAGGTCCCCCTCGCTCACGATGCCGATCAGGCGGTCGGAGGAGTCGACCACCGGCACGGCGCTGATCGAATGGCGCAGCAGGATGGCCGCTATGTCCTCGATTCGGGCGTCCGGTCCGACCACGACCACCGGACTCGTCATCACGTCACTTGCACGCATGGGTGTCTCCGACGTTGCTCTTTAAATGCTACGCCGGGCAAACCTCCGGGCATTGACGCTCCTCAAGGAGCGCCACCCGGTCAGTGGGAAGAAAACAGCGTCCCGAACGCGGGCGAGCGATCGTTGACTCCCGCGGTGCGCAACGCGTGCCAGTAGTCGACCGTGTTGCATGCGAGCACCGGTTTACGCAGCCAGAACTCGGCCTCGGCGGCGATTCTGGCCGTGGGCAGGTTGGTCCCGACCTGGAGGATTGCATCCACATCCCGCCCGTCGACCGCCGTCAAACCGTCACGAATGACCGCCTCGGGCATCTGCGCAATATCGTGAGCGGTCTTGAATTCCAGTGCTCGGATGCGCACGACGACACAACCCAATTCCTCGAAGAACGCGCGCACCAGCGGATCGTCATCCGACACGTAGGGGGTGAGGATGGCCACGCGCTTCAGGTCCAGGGCTCGCACGGCAGCCCGATAGGCGAGCGAGGGCACAACGACCGGGCGACCGGCATAGGCCGTCAGTTTCGCCTGCAACGCCTCGCCGCCGCGAACACCCCCGATGAAGGAATCATGGGAATAGCCGAGCAGAATCAGGTCAGGTTCCGCCAAACGCACCAGATCGATCGCGCTGTGATAGTCCTGGCTGTACTGGTTGACCTTGAAGTCCGACGACAACGGGGCACGACTCATGCCCTTGAAGCCAAGGCGGGCGACATGATTCGTGACGCCGAGCGGGCGCATGTCCTCCGACTCGGGTTGGACGGTGGTGTTGCGCGCCGGCACGAGAATGCCGATGGTCGCGCGGTAGCCGAGCGTGTTGCGCATGAGGGGTTATACCGTCGATTTTGATTCGTGGTCAGATCGTCGCGAGCGGCGGACGTCCGAGGACCATGTCGGCCGCTTTCTCCCCGATCATGACGGCGGTGGCGTGCGTATTGCCGCCGATCAGCGTCGGCATGATCGCGGCGTCAGCCACGCGCAGGCCCGCGATCCCACGCACGCGCAACTGATCATCGACCACCGCCATCGCGTCGCTGCCCATCTTGCAGGTCCCGACCTGGTGGTGACTCGTGTTCATGTCGCGACCAATCCATTCGTCGAGTGCCGCCTCCGACTGCACGGCGCTCCCGGGAGCCTGCTCGGCTTTCACGTATCGAGCGAGGGCCGGTTGTGCTGCCAGTCGACGCATGATCGTGACGCTTTCGCGCAGCACGGCGCGATCAGCCGGGGCTGAAAGATAACGCGGATCGATCACGGGATTGTCGTGCGGATCGGCCGAACGCAACGTGATCGAACCGTGGCTTTCCGGCCGCAAGAGCCACGCCATGATCATGAACCCGTCCTGCTCGCGCGGATCCTTGCGCCAATGGCGCTGGAACGGCAGCACGATACGGCTGCCGCCGAACGCAATGGTGAAGCTGATCTGTAAGTCAGGCGCTGCCAACCCGGGACGCGATTTGACGAACGATCCACCCTGCGTCGGAAACGTCGTCGCCAGACCGCGGCGGAACACCATTCCCTGAAGCATCATCCACGCGGCACGATCGATGCGCAGCATACTGTGGAGCGTGATGGGCTCCCGGCAGGTGAGCCGCAGATAGACGGTCTGGTGGTCCTGGAGGTTTTGACCCACGCCCCGAAGATCGGCCATCACGGGAATGCCGTGCCGCTGCAACATCGCCGGGTCGCCTATGCCCGACAGCATCAGCAGGTGAGGCGACCCGATGGCGCCGGCCGACAGGACGACCTCGCGGTTCGCGCGCACTTGGACGAGCCCCCCGCGGCGCTCGTATTCGACGCCAAACGCCCGCCCCTTTTCGAGGATCACACGGCGAACGTGGGCACGCTTGACGATCGTCAGGTTCGGGCGGCCACGGATGGGCGATAGGTACGAAGTCGCGGCACTGCGCCGCCGGCCACGCAGGATGTTGAAGTCGTAGCGGCCGAACCCTTCCTGCGAAGGGCCGTTGAAATCTTCGGTCAGGCCATGGCCCGCCTGTTGCGCTGCCGCAAGAAAGGCGTCGAACAGTTCGTGGCGATAGCTCGCCTTGGCGACCCCAAGCGGCCCGTCGTTGCCGTGCAGTGGATCTCGTCGATCGACGTGCCCTTCGGCGCGCTTGAAATAGGGCAAGACCTCGGCGTAGCTCCAACCGCGGTTGCCGAGTTGCGCCCACTGGTCGAAGTCGCGGGCATGGCCACGGATGTAGACGCAGCCATTGATCGCGGAGGATCCCCCCATCACCTTGCCGCGAGGCCAGAACAGGCGGCGCCCGCCGAGTTCGGCCTGCGGCTCCGTCCAGTAGCGCCAGCCGTGGAGCCCCTTGCCGATCAATCGCCCGGCGCCGAGCGGCAGGTGCAGCATCGGCGACCACGCTGGCCCGCCCGCCTCGAGCAACAGCACGCGCTGCGACGAGTCCTCCGACAGCCTTGCTGCAACGGCGCAACCGGCCGAGCCAGCGCCAACGACGATGAAGTCGTATTCCGACACGTGTGAAAAAACCCCGGTGACGTCGGACGCAACCCTCTAGCGCCGACAGTCTGCCGCCTCGCGGCTTGGCACAAAGCGTCCGTCGGCGGCGCGATAATACATCGCCTGGGCCACCATGCGCCCCGGCGCGAACGGCCGATACCACGGACATCCCGAGGGATCATTGCCCGCCGGCACCATGTAGAGATCATCGCCCGCCTTGATCGCCCCGGCGGGGATCGCTTCGTCCCTTGGTTCGGGCCGATTGGAGTCTTTTTCGGTTTGCGCCATGCACGCTCCCACCGTCACCGCCAGCAAGGGCAGCAGCAACACCAATACCTTCTTCGCGCCACGCATCAGAACTTCAGGTTGACGCGCACGCCGGTCGCGAAACCAACGGACGCGGCGGGATCGTGACCCGGTTCGCGCGCGATCGTAGCGAACGACGAGAGATTGAGGCGATCGGCGAGCGGAATCTGATAGGCGACCTGTAGATCGATCTCACGGCCCGTCGGAACGACATCGATGCGTCGCGTTTCGTAGTAGATGTGGCCGAGCGCGTCAGCGGCGACAGGCAACGTTGCGTCCGCCTTGGCGTCCGTCACGCGCAGCGGCTGTCCCAGGGTAAGCGAGAGACGATCGCCCGCTCGCCATGCATCGCGACGGGTGAGTCCGAGCGCAAAGGAATTGGCCCGCACATCACCCCAGTTGCTCAGATAGCCCGTCGTCCCGGGTTCCGGCGCCATCCGGACTTCGCTCCAACTCGACTGCAAGCTCGTCTTGGCGTCGAGCGTGAGATCGAGGCTGAACGTCGCGAAGCGGCTGTCGGCGCCGCCAATCGACCCGAACGCGCCCGACGAGTTCGAGCGAAACATCGAGTCGGGCTCGACCACCTGGCCATAGGCGAGCCCGAGTTCGGCGTTCGGCCAGGCGCGGTAACCGACCGCGACCTGACTGAGCGACCCGCCGCCGGTGCCGGTGAGCTCATCGCGCTCCGAGGACATCACGCCGAAACCGAAACGCCAGTTCGCGCCGAGCCAGCCGTAGGCCGCGATACCATCGCCGCGATCGAGCAGGCTGAGCTGCGGCGCAAACCAGAATTCGGACCCGGGCGCGCCCTCGCGGGCCGAAAGCCCGAGGACATCGCTCATGATCGCGGCTGGGGCGTGATTGGACGCGAATGCCATCTGAGCCCGCTCGCCGAGGGGCGCGCTCAACCACACGGCCTCGACTTTCTCGTCCCGTTCCGGATTCTGTCGCCCATCGGCGCCGAACCGATAGGCACGCTCACGCAGCAGATCGTTGGCCGGCGTTTCGCCCACTTGCGCCGAGAACTGCAGACCCCCGGGCGCTGTCGTCGTCACGGTCCGCGTACTCGGGACCGCGAGAAAGCCCCGCAACCCGAGATCGGGGCTCGATCCTTCGACTCGTCCGCGCAGATCGAGCAGGTAAGGGCGCTGAAAGCCGTCGAGCGCAATCACAGCGCCGAGGAACGCGTGGCTGGCGAGCGCGTTGCCGAAGGCGGACCCGAGCTTCACCTGGGAATCGCCGACCGGCACGGAAGAACCCGTGTTCGTGCTGCCGGTGGGCAGTGACGACAGCCCCTGGGCGTTGAAGGCGCCCTGCAAATTCAGGAGGCCACGGCCGAAGATGGTGTCCGTGCCTGCCGCGCCGAGGTCGGTGGCCGACGTGAAAAGCAGGTTCACCGCCTGCACCGTCGTCAAGGTCGGAAAACGCTGCAGGATAATCGCCACCGCGCCCGCCACGAGCGGCGAGGAGAACGACGTACCACTCACGGTCGTCGTGCCGCCACCGAGTTGGGTCGTCAAAACACTGACGCCAGGTGCCACGAGGTAGGCTGTCGCTGTGTCATCGGCGCGACTGTTGAACGAGGCTTCGGCGTTGTTCGAGTCGACGGCGCCGACCGCAATCATGCGCCCCTGGGCGTTGAAACCGTTGCACACGCCGCCGCCGCCGGTGCAATTCGCCAGGCGTGCCGGAAATTCCGACTGCGCCGAAAAGGAGTTGCCCGACGACGCGACGATGATGATGCTGGCGTTGACGGCGTTCTGAAGCGCGGTCTGGAGGGTGGCGTTGACGCCTCCGGTGCCACCCAGGCTCAGGTTGATGACCCGCGCGTTGTTGGTGCGCGCGAGATCGATCGCCGCGGCGATATCGTTGTCGAGGAACGTCGTGCTGGTGCCGGCCTTGATTGCCAGGATCGTGGCGCTGAACGCAATGCCGTGCATGCCGGTGCTGTTGCGATTGGCAGCGATCTGGCCGGCCACTTGCGTCCCATGCCCATTGGTGTCCTGGACGGTTCCACCGACGACACTCGCCGACGACCCCGAAATACGGCCCGAGAACTCGGTGTGATTCTGATCGATGCCCGTGTCGACGACCGCCACCGTCACGCCCGCGCCGGTGCCGTTGTTGTTGTAAGCGGTCAAGGCGTTGACCTTGCCGAGCGCGTAGTTCGCCTGGAACTCGGCCGTGTTGAACGACGAACTGCTCCCGCCGCCACCACCCCCGCCCCCACCGCCACAGGCGACCAACACGGCGGTGATCAGCGAGACGGCCAAGGCACGTACGCCAACTGGCCTCCAAGGATGCTCCCCCACCAGAACCCCCTCGTTTGTTGTACGGGTGAAACCTAAGGCGCCTGCCGGACACGGTCGAGCCGAAACCGACGCGTGAGAGAATTGCGCTAGATCAGGGCGGTATCATGGCAAGTCGATTTGATGGGGCGGCGAACGCGACCGTCGTTATGCCGGAATCCTTGGGGAACCATGGCAAACACCATCACCCAGCGCATCGACGCCATCACGGCCATCCCGCCAGATTTCCGGATGCCCGCGCCGCCGTGCCCGAGATCGGTCAAAATCGAATTGACCGCCCGGTGCAATTTTTCTTGTGCGTTCTGCGCCCGCTCGTTTCGCCTGCGCGAGCAGCGCGACATGGATCGACCATTGTTCGAGCGCCTGCTGCGCGGGCTCCGCCGCGACGGGGTGGAAGAGATCGGATTGTTCTACCTGGGCGAATCCTTTCTCGTGTCCTGGCTGCCCGAGGCGATTCGTTTCGCCAAGGCCGAGATCGGGTTTCCCTATGTTTTTCTCACAACCAACGGTTCGCTGGCGACGCCCGAGCGCGTCGAAGCCTGCATGGCGGCGGGCCTCGATTCCCTCAAGTTCTCGGTCAACTACGCCGATGATGCCCAGTTCACCGCCATCGCCGGCGTGAAGGCCTCGCTGTTCGACGACATGCTGCGCAACCTCGAGTGGGCGAAGCGTGTGCGAGATTCGGGCAAGTACGCTTGTGGCCTCTATGCGTCCTACATCCTCTACGATGGCCCGCAGCGCGAACGTATGCAGCACCTGGTCGAGCGCGTGCGCCCGCTGGTCGACGAGATCTACGCCCTACCGCTCTACAACCAGGCGGACTTGGTCGGTCAGGAGGCCGTGGGGCGGGCCTGGTCGGTCACACCCGGCAACCGCGGACGCATCGGTGCGTTGCGCGAGCCCCTGCCCTGCTGGGCCCTCTTCACCGAGGGCCATATCTCCTGGGATGGCAAGCTATCGGCCTGCTGCTTCGATCACGACGGCCGATTTCACATGGGCGACCTGACCCAGGAATCATTCATGACGGCCTGGCAAAGCCCCCGGTTCCAGGCGTTGCGCACCGCCCATCTTGCGAAGAATGTCCGCGGCACCGTCTGCGAGGCGTGCGTCGCCTATGCAAAGCAAGACTTCGGGGAGTGGTGAGCGCGCTGGGAATCGAACCCAGGACCCCGTGATTAAAAGTCACGTGCTCTACCAGCTGAGCTACGCGCTCTCCTACCGCCTCGGGCGGGCGCCTTAATTAGACCGTTCTCTCCCGCCAGACAACGGCACTTCGGACTGGCCGCCAAGCCCTATCGCTGCGCCTGTGCTAGCCTGCGGCCATGCCGCGTGCGCTCGTCCGCCTCGCCCTCGCCTTCCTCCTGTCCCTCCTCGTTTTGCCCGCGACGGCCCAGCCGCAGCGGGTCGACCTCGAACTGGTTCTGGCCGCCGACGGGTCGGGCTCGATCGACGAGGATGAACTACGCCTACAACGCGAAGGTTACGCTGCGGCGATCACCAGCCGGCGTGTGCTCGACGCCATCCTCGAAGGGCCGCAACGCCGGATCGCGGTCGCAATGATCGAATGGGGAGGCGCAGAGTCCCAGCATGTGATCGTCGACTGGACCATCATCGACGGCCTCGAGGCCGCCCAACGTTTCGCGGCCGCCTTGCTCGCCGCTCCGCGCAAGGCCTACGGCTTCAATTCGATCTCGAATGCCATCGTTGCCTCGACCCGAATGATCCTCGGCAACCACATCGATTCGGCGCGCAAGGTCATCGACGTCTCGGCCGACGGCGGCCAGTTCGGGGGAGTCCCCCTTCCCGAAGCCCGTGCGCTTGCGCTCAACGCCGGCATCACCATCAACGGCCTCGCCATCCATCGTGCCGGCAGCGGCCGGCCCGGCGGAACGCGCTTCGGCATTTCGCTGGAAGAGCACTTCGGTCGCGACATCATCGGCGGCAACGGGGCCTTCGTGATCGTCGCCGAGACCAACCGCAATTTCGCAGACGCCGTCGCGCGCAAGCTGATCCTCGAAATCGCCGACCAGACGCCCACCGGCAATTCCCGCCACGCCGCGCGCTGACCCCTCAGCGCCGCGACTCCGTCGCAGCCGCGACTCCCGTTTACCCCGCCTTAACCATGCCGGCGCACGCTTCACCCGATCGAAGAGGGCGCATGTCGCACATCTATTCCTCGTTGAAGGCGTTCGCCTATGGCGATCGTCTCGCCGTGATCGGCCAAGGTCGCGTTCCCGCTCCGGTTCACGTGCGAATCAAGCCGACCAACGTTTGTAACCATGCCTGCTACTTCTGCGCCTACCGCAAGCCCGACTTGAGTTTGGGATCGGGCATGGTCGAACGCGACCGCATCCCGCGCGAAAAGATGCGCGAGATCGTCGAGGACCTGATCGCCATGGGGATCGCGGCCGTCACATTCTCTGGCGGCGGAGAACCGCTCATCTATCCTTTCATCGGCGAGACCGTCGAGCGCCTCGGAGCCGCCGGCCTTCGTCTCGGCATGCTGACCAACGGCTCACGCCTTCTCGGCAAGACGGCGCAGATGATCGCCCCCCACATGACGTGGGTGCGGGTCTCGATCGACGGCTGGGACGGACCTTCTTACGCCCGCTACCGCGGGGTCGAAATGGACGCGTTTGCGACCGTGATCGAAAACCTGAGCGCCTTCGTCCGCCTCGCGCCGCGCTGCACTGTCGGCGCCTCGATCATCGTCGATGCCGACAACGCCCCGCACCTCTTCGATCTGGCGCGCACACTCAAAGACGCCGGCGTCGCACAAGTCAAGGTGTCGCCCTGCATCCTTCACGACGATGGCGCCGCCAACAACGCCTACCATCGCCCGCTCGCCGCGACGGTCGCGGCGGAGCTTGCCAGCTGCCGCGAACTCGAAGACGGGCGCTTCACGATCGTCGATCACTATCACGACAGCGACGAAAGCTACGACAAGCCCTACCACCGCTGCGCCATGACCAACCTGCTGACCGTGATCGGCGCCGACTGCCGCGTCTACACCTGCCAGGACAAGGCCTACACCGATTCCGGATGCCTCGGATCGGTCCGCGAGATACGCTTCCGCGATTTCTGGCGGTCGCCCGAGTTGGCGCAACGGCTGGCGGCGCTCGACCCCGCCGCCCATTGCCGCCACCACTGCGTGGCGGACGCCAAGAACCGGATGCTCGACGATTTCCTCCGGCTCGACCCGGCGCACGCCCCCTTCGTCTGACCTCCTGCGGCCGCTTGGCAAGCCGCGCCCAAGGTGCTAGCGGTGGCGCCCCCCGTCAACGGTCGCCACCATGGACAAGCAGAAACTGAAGCCGATCAGCGGCTTCCCCGAATGGCTCCCGGAGTTTCGCCTGATCGAGCAGCGCTGGATCGATACCATCCGGCAGGTGTTCGAGAGCTACGGCTATGCCTCGATCGAGACCCGGGCGGTCGAACCGGTCGACGTTCTGCTCAAGCAGGGTGACACCGACAAAGAGATCTACGCCATAGGCCGGCTGTTCGAAGATCGGCCCGACGCCAAGCCGGAGTACGCGCTGCACTACGACATGACGGTGCCGCTGGCGCGCTTCGTGGCGGCGCACCTGAACGACCTCGTGTTCCCGGTCAAGCGCTACCAGATTCAGAAGGCTTGGCGCGGCGAGCGCCCGCAGGAGGGGCGCTTCCGCGAGTTCTACCAGTGCGACATAGACGTCATCGATCGCCGGGAGATTCCACTGCATTTCGACGCCGAAATGCCGGCGATCATGACCGAGGTGCTGGATCGCCTCCAGGTCGGTGCCGTCGTGACCAAGGTCAACAACCGTAAGATTCTCGAGGGCTTCTATCGTGGCCTTGGGATCGAGCAGGCCAACGAGGTCATCCGGATCGTCGACAAGCTCGACAAGATCGGGGCGTCGGGCGTCGCCAGGCTGCTGACCGACGAACTCGCTGTCCCGGCCGATCGCATCGCCAAGATTTTGGCACTCGCCGAGATCAAGGGGCGGGACGACTCGGTCATCGGACGCGCAAAGGCGTTGGGTGTTTCGTCCCCGCTGCTCGACCAGGGGCTGGACGAACTCGCGTTCGTCCTCCGCGAGCTGGGCACGCAGGTCGGCCGCGGCTATGTCGCCGACCTGTCGGTGGCCCGTGGCCTCGCCTACTACACCGGTACGGTGTACGAAGCGAAGTTCGTCGACTGGCCCGACTACCCGACGATTTGCGGCGGTGGACGCTACGACAATCTGGTGGGCTCGCTGATCAATCAGCGACTCCCGGGCATCGGCATCTCGATCGGACTCACCCGCATCTTCGCCAAGCTGGTCAAGGAAGGCCGCCTGAAACCGGGGCGCAAGGCACCGACGGACGTTCTGGTGGCCCTCGTGCCGGGCAACGACTACGCGACCGCCAAGGCCACCGCGCGGACGCTACGGGAGCGCGGCATCCGAACCGAGCAGTACCACGAAGAACGCAAACTCGATCAGCAGTTGCGTTATGCCGCCGCCAAAGGCATTCGCTACGTCTGGTTTCCGCCCGCGACGGCGGGCGCGCCGCACGAAGTCAAAGACCTCGACAGCGGCAAGCAAGGGCCAGCCGATCCCAGAGACTGGCGACCCAGCCTCTGACCAGGTCTCGTTGCCGATCCGCCTAGAGTTCTTTGAGGATCTCCTGGCGCCGCGTCGCCGCCTCCTGCTCGGTGATGAGGCCGCGCTGGACCAGTTCTTTGAGCCGGCTCAAGCGCTCCTCGACGCTGCCGCCTGTTGGGGACGCCGCACCGGTCTTTCGTCGCTCGCGTTCCACCTCGAGCCGGTCGTACTCCGCCCGCGTCACGGTGCGCTCGCCAGGGCGGCAGGTACCGTAGGTGGCGTAGAGGATGTCGAGACCGTCGGCGGCGCAATACCGGGCACCCGCCGGCGCCGGCACCGGTGTGCTGGGCCGCGCCGGCGGAGCGGTCGGCGCCGGCAATGTCGAAGAACCGCGCGCCGCCACTAAGCGCCGATCGTATTCTTCCTTGGTGATGGCGGTCATCGACGCACTGCACGCCACGCCGGTGAACACCAGCGGGCCGTTCGTGCAGTACTCGGGTCGGGCCGCTGGAGGCGTCGAGGAACCGCGCGCCGCCACTAACCGCCGGTCGTATTCTTCCTTGGTGATGGCGGTCATCGACGCACTGCACGCCACGCCGGTGAACACCAGCGGGCCGTTCGTGCAGTACTCGGGCCTGGCCGCTGCCGGCTGGCTGGCCGGCGCCGCCGCAGCGGGGGCCCCAGCCGGACGACGCGATGCGAGCAACGCTTCGTTGGTGCCACGGTCGACGAGCCGCGCCTCTTTGAGAATCTTGGCGACCGACGCGGTCGTGGCGCTCGGATCGCACATCAAGATTGCGAGGGAGGTATCCCAAATGTTGTCTAGGAAGTTCTGGGCCTGGGAGAAATCGTAAAGCGCATAACCATACACGCAGGACGCCGAACCCACCTTCAGCTGAGCCAGGCGACCACGCCCCTTGGCGCTTTCGACCTTCTCTCCGGGCTGAATGTCGCTCGTCTCACGAATGCCGGAGTGCTTCTCGATCCAGGTCCGCATCTGCTGATCGCTGTAGGTCGGATCGACCGTGATCAGGAAATTGCCGGCGATCATCATCTGCGAACTGAACGACCCGACCAACTGCAACCCGGCGTTTCGCAACTGACCGAATTGGGACAGCGAGTGGCCGCTGATCAACCGCTGACGCGCGTTCACGACGTCGAACGGAGTCGTCTCCGCCAAGTTGATGCGAACTTCGGCGGCGACGACGTCGCGTTCGCCGCTGTGCTCGATCGTCACGCCTTCGACCGACTTCGGGGGCGTGGTTTGCGCGTTCCCCGTCGTCGAGGCCATCAGGATCAAGAGACCAAACAGAGCGAGGAATCGAACCATGGGTTCCTCCTGCGCGATCGAACCTAGTCTCGGCGGGGGACCGGCGCCGGCGCGCTGCGCGGTGGCGTGGCGGAAATGCTGCGCACAGCTTCCCACCGGCGAACGTACTCCTCCATGGTGATCGGCTTCATCCCAGCGAAACAAGCTTCGCTGGATATCGCGACCTCACCGCCGGCGCATTGTATTCCGGACAACCTGGGGGCGGTTTGCGCGTTCCCCGCCGTCGAAGCCACCAGTATCAAGAGACCGAACAAACCGAGGAAGCGAACCATGGTTCCTCCTGCGAGTTCGGTCCCAGTTTGGGCGAGCATTGCCCACCCGTCAATCGCGCGAAACGCGAAGTGCCTAGAGCCGATCCGGGCTGGCGAAACACTCCGCGAGCTGAGCACTGGCCCGGATCTCGGGTGGCAGGAGATCGAAGTCGGCTGCGTTGGCGAGAAACTTCGTCGCGAACGACTTGAACGAGGGCTCACTGCGCAGTCCGCGCACGATTCGCCAACCGGCGAACCCTCGGTCGGGAAGAACGGCCGCACCAGCGACGAACGCGGCCCAACGCATCATGGCGTTCCCCGCCGTCATTCGCTCGGCCAGAAAAATCTCGGCGTTGACCGAGAGGTCGGTTGCCTTGGGGCCCCGTCCCCAAAGCTCGCGCCACTTGGCAGTGAAAGCCTTGACGTCATCGCGCGCAAACAGCGACTCGGCCACCGAGCGGTCGGCGAGTCCCATGAAATCGAAGTAGCGAAAACGGGCTCCGGCCGACGGCTCATGGAAGCGCCAATTCGAGTAGTGCATGATCCCCGGAACGCCGTTGAAGAACGGGTTGTCGACCTGCCGGATCCAGCGCGCATAACCTGCGTCTTCCGCTCCGTCGCGCGGCGTGTAGGTGAGCAGAAACATGGTCGAATAGGTCATGGCAGGGTTGAGTTTGAGTGAGGTCGCGGACGGCAGCGGCGGAGTATAATGCTCCTCCGACGCAAGGGGGCAGTAGGGAAGATTCCATGAACGAAATCAAGAAACCCGCGAAACTGACGTTCAATCGCTACAAGTTTTCGGCGCTGCCCAAGCGCCCGAAATACAGCTGGCCCAACGGTGCCAAGGTGGCGGTCTATTTCGCACTCAACGTCGAGGCTTTCGAGTACGGCCTCAACCCGGGGGCCGACTTCACCTCGATGCCGTCGGCCCCGTTCAATCGCGGCTATGCCTACCGAGACTACGGCAACCGGCTCGGTATCTGGCGTCTGCACGAACTTTTCGAAGACGTCGAATTTCCGTGCTCGATCCTGCTCAACGCATCGGTGTACGACGCCTGCCCCGAGATTCTCGAACCCTGGCGCAAGCGTGGCGACGAGATCGTCGGCCACGGACGCACCAACTCGGAACGCCAGGCCGAGATGACCGCCGAGCAGGAGCGCGCGATGTTCGAAGAGGTCAACCGACGTTACCTCAAGGAAGAAGGCAAGACGCCCAAGGGATGGCTCGGGCCGTTCATCTCGCAAAGCGCCCAGACGCCGGAACTGCTGAAGGAGTTCGGCTACACCTACATGATGGACTGGTGGTTCGACGACCAAGCGCAGTGGTTCCGCACCGACCGTGGACCAATTCTCGCCGTCCCCTATCCGTCGATGGAGCTCAACGATATTCCGGCCTTCATCAACCGCCGGATCGACGACGATGCGTTCACGCGCATGGCGATCGACACGATCGACGAGATGGTCGAAGAATCTGCCCGCCACGGTTGGCCGCAGATCCACGCCCTGTCGCTCCACACCTTCCTCATGGGTCAGCCGCATCGCATCCGGCAACTGCGCCGGATATTCCGTCATTTGGCTTCGCTGCGCAGCGATCTGTGGATCTGTCTTCCGCATCAGATCGCGGACCACGTCTATTCGCTGCCGGAAGGCACTGTCGCCAAACCCTAAGGGAGGAAACCCATGACCGACATCTCACTCAAGAAAGCGCGCAAGATCATCGACGGCGCGCTGAAGAAGGCGCGGGAGATGAACCTGCGGCCGATGACGTTCGTCGTCGTCGACTCGGGCGGCCATCTCAAGGCCCTGCTGCGCGAAGACGGCACGCCCAACCTCGGACCGGACATCGGGCTCGGCAAAGCGGCGGCCGCAGTCGCCATGCGCCGCACGTCGCGCGAACTCGGTGAACGCTTCGGCCAGAACCATGGCCTGATCGCCGCGCTGGCAACGGCGCGGGAAGGTCGCTTTCTGCCGATTCCGGGCGGCGTCCTGATCGTCGACAAGAAGAACAACGTGCTCGGCGCCGCCGCCGGTACAGGCGACACGGGCGACAACGATGAAGTTTGCGTCATCGCCGGAGTCGAAGCGGCAGGATACAAGCCGAAGCTCGCCTGATCTGGACCGTTCGACGGATGTGCCCGATCGCCCGTGCGGGTTGCGCCGCGCGGCCCGTCGGGCACGTCCGGACCCTGGAAGGCGACCGAGAAATCAAGGCTCCAACGGCCGCGAAACCGCGGGTTTTCGCGTCGATTTGGCCTAGAATGACGCCCTCCGCGCAGGGTGATGCGGATGGCCAGATCCGCGTTCTGCGCGTCGCTTGAGGGGAACAGGCGATGGAGCCGGTCTACGACGTGGTGGTGGTCGGCGCTGGGACCGCCGGCTTGCCGACCGCGATTTTCGCGGCGCAGCGCGGTGCTCGCGTACTCATGCTCGAGGCCGCCGATGACATCGGCGGAACTCTGCACGTTACCGGCGGCCAGATGAGTGCGGCCGGCACGCGGGCCCAGGCCGCCAAGGGCATCGTCGATTCCCCGGATCGACACTTCGACGACGTGATGCGTATCAGCCGCGACAACGCCAACGCCCGTATGGTGCGTCTGGCCGTGGACAATGCCGCGGAGACGATGCACTGGCTGTTCGACCTGGGCTACCAACTCGATCCGGCGACTCCGACGATCTTCCTCGGCCACGAGCCCTACCGCATTGCCCGCACGTATTACGCCCACGACAAGGGGCGCGAGGTCATCCGGGTGATCCGCCCGGTCGTCGAGCGCCTGGTGCGCGAGGGCAAGATCACTTTGCTGCTGCGGCACGAGATGACAGGCTTCGCCGTCGGCACCTCGAGCGGCATCGATGCCGTGATCGCCAACGCACGCCCCTTCGTCGGTCGCAACTACGTGCTCACCACCGGGGGCTACGCCGCGAACCGCGACCTGTTCCCCAAGTTACCCCAGGTTACCCGCTGTTCGGCCGTGCCTACCCCTACTCGATGGGGACCGGCATCGAACTCGCCCGTCGCCTCGGCGCCGTCGTTCGCGGCAGCAAGCACTTCGTCCCGGGCTTCGCCGCGGTCGAGCACCCCGAAGAACCGGGACGCTACTACCTGTTCACCGACACGACGCCGCAATCGCGGCTGCCGTGGGAGATCTACGTCGCGACCGACGGTCGCCGCTTCATGGCCGAGGATTTGCCCTCGGTCGACGATCGAGAACACGCGCTCATGCAGCGCCCGGATTTGACGTTTTGGGCCATCTACGATCAACGTATCGCGGATGAAGCGCTGTGGTTCTTCGCGAACGGAATCGTCGCGCGTCTGAGCAAGGATCAGGTGGCGGCGGCGTTTGCCAAACGTCACCCGTCGTTCGTTCAGGCCGCGACCATCGACGAACTCGCCGAACGGACTGCATTGCCGGTCCCCGTCTTGCGCCAAACCATCACCACCTACAACCAGGCGGTCGCGACCGGTCGGGACGCTTTGGGGCGCCAGCACCTGCCGCGTGCCATCGAGCGCGCACCATTCTATGCGGTGAAGCACGGCGGCCTTTCGGCCGTGTCCTTCGCCGGCCTCGCGGTCGACGAATCCCTCCGCGTGATCCGCGAGGATGGCAAACCGATTCCGTCGATCTATGCGGCCGGCGAAATCCTCGGATTCGCGCTGCTCAACGGCGGCTCGTATTGCAGCGGCATGGGCATCACCCCGGCGCTGACCTTCGGCCGCCTGCTCGGCCAACGGATTTTGCATTGGCGAACCGGCCAGGACGCCGCCGGTCGCCAATCGGCCACCGCCTAGGAGGGACCTATGCCGGCACAAATTTCACATGCGATGCTGCCGTTGGCGACGCACGACGAGGGCGCTCGCCAGAAGTTCGTCACCGCCATGCGCGAGCAACTCACGCTCAAGATGCTGCCCGATACGCGTGCCCTCTATGAGGGGATCGTGAAGCCCAAGTTCGCCCGCGAACATGGCCGCGCGCCGCAGGATCGCGCCGAGGTGCGCCGCGCCATGGGTCGCGAACCACCGCACCAGCTCTGGTCGTCGGCGCTGCGCACCACCCAAGAGATGCTCTGGGACTCGGTCGGGGAAACCGTGGCCCGCGAACTTCCTAGCCTGGTCGAGCGGGCCAAGGCCACCCTGCCCCGCTCCGGCGGCTCGTTGCGACTCGACCCCACACTCGAAATCCCGCGCTACCTGCTCGCGCAAGACAACCACGTCATGCCCGGAAACTACTTCACCGACATTCGCGACGATGGCGACGTCTACGCGGGCGCGATGTACGACCGCGGCGTCTTCATCTTCCTGAAGGGCGACAAGGGCGGATTGTCGGACGGGTTCGGCGTGCTCGTCTGTCGCTTCATCACGGAGCGCTTTCCGGAATTTTCGCCGAAACGAATCCTCGATCTCGGATGCACGGTCGGCAACTCGACCCTGCCCTACGTCGATCAGTTCCCCGGCGCGGAGGTCCATGCGATCGACGTCGGGGCGCCGTGCCTGCGTTATGCCCACGCCCGAGCCGAAGCGCTCGGCAAACGCGTGCACTTCAGCCAGCAGAACGCCGAGTCCACCGATTTCCCGGATGGGTTCTTCGACCTCATCGTCTCGCACCTCGTGCTGCACGAGACCTCGAACAAGGCGGTGCCGCGCATCATGCGGGAGTGTCACCGTCTGCTCGGCCACGGCGGCCTGACCCTGCACGCCGAGACGCCGCCCTACGCCGGAGTCGATCCGTTCGATCAGTACCTGTGCGACTGGGACACGCACTACAATCTCGAGCCCTTCATCGGCCGACTGCACGAACTCGATCAACGACGGATGATGATCGATGCCGGCTTCAAGGCGGCCGATTGCGTGGCCGAGACGATACCGACGTATCGGCCCACCGCCGACGTGGCGAGCGAGACGGTGCGCCGATCGCTGGACAAGTACGGGTCGAAGCGCACGATCTGGGGGGCGTTCAAACGCTGACCGCCGGGAGGGCGCCAATCCGCTGAACGACGACCAGAGGCTGCTGCTCGACCAGATTCTGCGCCGCGTCCACGCCTGGCGGCGACAGCTCGGCAAGGAAGCCCTCGATCCGAAGGTGCTGGCCGCGATCGCCCGCCTGCGGCGGGAGGAGTTTCTCTCCCCCGACCTTCATCGCCAGGCCTACATCGACGAGTCGCTCGACATTGCCTGCGGCCAACGCATTTCCCAACCCTCGATCGTCGCGGTGATGACCGATGCCCTGGCCCTGGCCCCCACCGATCGCGTGCTCGAAATCGGCACCGGATCGGGGTTCCAGGCAGCGGTGCTCGCTCAACTCGCGATGCGGGTCTATAGCATCGAAGTTCTGCCTGACCTCGCCGACCGCGCCCGGCGCCTCTTGGCCCGCCTCAGGCTCGACAACGTGACGATCCTGAGCGGTGACGGACGGCTCGGCTGGCCCGAGGCCGCCCCTTTCGAAGCCATCCTCCTCACCTGTGCGACCCCGAAGGTTCCTCCCGCGTTGTTCGAACAGCTTGGGCCGGGCGGCCGCCTTATCGCCCCCATCGGCCCGATCGGCCTCGCGGCGGGGCCGCAGGTCCTCACCGTGTTCCGCAAGGACGCCGGCGGAGCGCTGGGCCAGCAGCGGCTCCTCAGCGTCCGTTTCGTGCCGATTATTGCGCGCCAGCGCGCCTAATCGAGCCCCGGTACGGGATGGGCGGCGCAGAACGCCTCGACCTCGCGTTTGATGCCAGCGATCCTCGTGGCATCGGCCCGATAGCGCAACGCATCCGCGATCCAGCCGCCGAGGCGATCCATGTCGCGCTCGGTCATGCCGCGCGTCGTCGCGGCCGGCGTTCCCAGGCGGACGCCCGAGGGCCGCAGCGGCGGATTGGGATCATCGGGAATCACCTGCTTGTTGGTGGTGATGCCGACCTCGTCCAGCACGCGCTCCGCCTCGCGACCATCGAGCCCGAGACTCTTGACGACATCCATCACCATCAGGTGGTTTTCGGTACCGCCGGTGACGAGCGCAACCTGTCGGTCCATCAAGGCCTTGGCGAGCGTCCTGGCGTTGCTCAACACTTGTTTCGAGTAGGTCTGGAACGCGGGCTCCAGGGCCTTGCCGAAGGTGATCGCTGCGCCGGCCACCGCATTCATGTGCGGCCCACCCTGCAGCCCCGGGAACACCGAAGAGTCCACCGCTTTGGCATGGACGGCCTTGCACACGATCAGACCCCCGCGCGGTCCACGCAGCGACTTGTGCGTCGTGGTCGTCAGGAAGTCGAAGCCTGCGTCCAGCGGATTGTTGAGCACGTTGCCGGCGATGAGCCCGCCGATGTGCGACACGTCCGCCATGGTGAGGGCCCCGACCTCGTCGGCGATCCGCTTGAAGGCCTTGTAATCGAGGTCACGCGGATAGGACGAAAACCCGCAGAGCACCATCTTCGGCCGGATGTCTTTCGCCTGCTTGAGCAGGGCGTCAAAGTCGATTGCGCCGGCGCGGTCGGGGATCGTCTTGTAGCGGACGAAGTTGAACACCTTGCCCATATGCGAGACCGGCGCGCCGTGCGTGAGATGTCCGCCATGCGACAGGTCCATCGCCAACACCGTATCGCCGGGCTTCAGGACCGCGAAGTAGACCGCCTGGTTCATCGGCGAGCCCGACAGCGGCTGGACGTTGGCATGTTCGCCCCGGAACAGCGTCTTGGCCCGATCGCGCGCCAGGGTTTCAATCTGGTCGGTGAACTCCTGGCCGCCGTAATAGCGGCGCCCGGGATATCCTTCGGAATACTTGTTGGTGAACACCGACCCCAGCACGGCGAGCACCTCGGGGTAGGTGTAGTTCTCCGAGGGGATCAACTCGATCCCGGCCTTCTGGCGTTTCTCTTCGCCGATCAGGGCGGCGTAGACGGCGGGATCGGTCTTGGCGAGCAACTGGCGATAGGCATCCATGGGTTTCCTCCTCTAGACGCAAACGCCCGGGCAGTCAGTCAGACGGTGCCCAGGCGATCGGCGAGGTCCTGATCCGCGCTCCCCGGTGGTCGGTTCCACCTGATTTCGCCAGTCGCGCGGAGGGTTATGAAGACCCGGATGGTGTGCGGTGTTGACCTCGTGATTGGGCGGCGACTCTGCCAAAGCGCGGCGTCCCGGGCAAGGGCCCGGCCACCGACCTCAGGCGCGGATTTCCTGACGCTGGAACAGGAGATAGACCACCGTGAACAGGATGAGGACGCCGGCCAACAGCCCGGTGAACTGCGGCCACACCAGCAACACGCTTTGGTCGAAGGGCAGCGGCTGGCCCAAGACGATGCGATCGAACACCGCCGCGTCGGTCGGCATGGTGAAGGCGCGGGTCGCCGGGTTCAGCATCGCGAGAGTCACCTCGCCATAGAGCGTGTTGGGCGACAGGCGCGTCACCCACTGCTCCAGTTCGACCTGCTGCTGCGTCGGCCCAAACACGAGGTCCTCGGGCGTCGCACCGATCTGACTGATCAGGCCGGCGACGATCGACCAGAACACGGCGAACAGCAGCCATAGCGCGAGCGAAGCCATCGCCGAGGTCGCTGGCGCCCGGAACAGGGCCGAGAACATCATGGCGATCGCCAACCAGACTCCGGCGTAGCCGATGGTGGCCAAGAGGAACATCAGGCCGCGACCGACCTCTTCGCCGCTCGGCGGCACGCCCAAGGTGATCAGCCCGAGGCCGGTAATCAGCAGCCATAGGGCGACGAAGGTGAGGGACAGCGTCAGGAGAGCGGCCAGGAACTTTCCGACCAGGAGAGCGTCGCGATAGATCGGCTGCGACAGGATGCGCGACAGCGTGCGGCGCGAGTACTCGGCGTTGATCGCGTCGAAGCCGAGCGCGATCGCCACGATCGGCACGACGAAACCGAGGAACGAGACGAACGACGGGAACGGTTCGCGCGCCACCGTCAAGAGCCGCAGGAACAGGAACGGATCCTCGGTCGTCACCGTGCGCATCACGCCGATCGCCGCGAACACCGCCCCGATCGCGGTGATCACGATCAGCAACTCGAGCACGATCATGCGCGCGCTCGTGATGTGGTCGATGGTCTCCTTGGTGAGGACCGTCGCCATGCCCGTCCACGGGGAGCCCTTACGCCGCACGTCGTTCCCCCTCGAAATAGCGCGTGTAGACCTCGTCCAGGCTCGGCTCTTCGATGCCGAGTGCCAGGATCTGGCCGCCAACCCGTTGGATCGCGGTCGAAACCTGTTCGCGATAGTCACGATCGGCGGTCAGGCGCCAGCGGTTCGGCGCCAGCATCTCGATTCTCGTGTTGGGCAGCCGGGTGAGCGCTTCAGCGACCTGACCGCCATGCGCCTCGACGACAAGGCGCACACTCGAGCCGAGCACACGCTGCACCAGTTCAGGAATCGTGCCTTCGAGTGCGAGACGGCCTTTGTTGAACAGGCCGACGCGATCGCAAATACGCTGCACCTGATTGAGCAAATGCGAGGACAACACCACCGTGATGCCGTCGTGCTTGAGGCCGAGGATGATGTCGAGCAAAGCGTGAGTCGACTGCGGGTCCAGGCCCGCGGTCGGTTCATCGAGGATGGCCACGTCCGGGCGCTTCATCAGGACCTCGGCGAGCCCGAGACGCTGGCGCATGCCGCGCGAATAGGCTCCGACGCGCTTGTCGCCGACGTCGGCCAGATTGAGGCGCGTCAACGCCTCGGTGATACGCGCTTCGACCTGATCGCGCTCGATCCCGGCGAGGCGCGCCGTGTAGCGCAGGTTCTCCCGCCCGGAAAGCCCGTCGTAGAACCCTACGGTATCGGGCATGTACGCGACGCGGCGCTTGACCTCGAGCGGATCGTGCGTCGGATCGAGCCCCACGACACGGACCTTGCCTTCGGTCACTTCGGTGAGGCCGAGCAGCATCAGGATCGTGGTCGTCTTGCCGGACCCGTTCGGGCCGAGCAGGCCGAACACTTCGCCCTGCCGAATCGCCAGGTCGAGGCGATCGACCGCCGTAAAGCGGCCGTAGCGCTTGGTCAGCGCCTCGGCTTCGATGACGGCTGTATCGCTCATCGCCGTCCGAAACGGAACACCGCGAGCCCGAGCACGCCCACGGCCAACGCAATCACCAGGATGGCGACGATGCCCCAACTCGTCGAGGTGTTGACCGTGACCCGGAACTCGGCCGAGGACAACGCGTTGTCGGCGTTGGCGTTGAAGGTCACACGATAATCACCGTTGATCGCGCGCGTCGAGGGCGTCAAAAGCGCCGTCACTTGGCGTTCCTGATCGGCGCCCATCTCGGGGAACGTGTCGGGATTGAACGTCACCTTCCAGCCCGAGGGCGGCGAAGCCGAGACACGCACGTTGCGCAGCGGCGCGTTGCCGCGATTCTTGACGGTGAGTTCGATCGGGGTCTCTTCGCCGGCGACGGCGCGTGCCGAAAGCCTGGCATCGGGACCGGAGAGCGAGAGCTCGCCTCGACCCGTCACTTCGATCGACATGTCCGAGCGCGCCTGAACGCCTTCGAACTGGGCGCGCAGCACGACCGGGTACGTGCCAGTCGCCGTGTTGCGCGGCGGTTCGACTTCGACCTGAACGTCCTTCGACCCGCCGGCTTCGATCGGCAGCGTCGTCAGTTCACGAGCGCCAAACGCCTCGGTGACCGAGGTGCGGAAGCCCTGCGGGCCTTCGGCGGCAAGTGCCACGAGGGCGTTTCTGCCGCTCTCGTTCTTGACCGAGACGCGGAACTTGAAGCTGGTCTGCGCCGACCCCTTGAGCGCCGGAAGTTCGGGCTTGAGCGACAGGCGCGGCGGCAAGGTCTCGCCGACCGACAGGGAGATCGCTAGCGACGTCGAGGACCCCTGCCCCGTGGCCGCGACGACGAACTGGTACGTGCCTGGTCCCGGGTTGGCCGGCGGCTCGATCCGCAAGTTGATCTTGGCGTTGCCGTCAGGGCCGACGAACACGGCCGAGATGGGGCGACCGTCGCCCAGGATCGTGCCGCGCCAGCCCTGGGGCTGCTCGGCCAGGCGCAGGTCGATCCGCTGCGGCGGCAGGCCCTTGGTATTGACGTTCAGCTCGATCGTCACCGGCTCTTCGGCCGACACGGTCACTGCGGGATAGTTGGTGCCGAGCCACAACCCCCTGAAATCCTGGGCGCTCGCCGTGACGGCCGAGGCCGTCAGGGCTGCGAACAGCGCAAGCGCACGAATGGCGGGGCCGCGCATGGTCGATCTCCTATGGAATGGTCTCTCCCCGAACTCGGCTGGCTAGATAGGGAAACCTGGGGCGAGATGCAAGGGAGTCCCCGGCTTGCAGACGGGTATTTGCCTTGACTTGCGGTCCTGGCCGGCTAAGCCGCAAGCAGTTGGCGGGCCTTGGCCTCGGCCTCCCCCGCGGCCTTGCTGTCTCCCAAGGCGCGCGCCGCCTCGGCCAGACGCTTCCAGGCCGACGGGCTTCCCGGGTGGGCCGCGGTGCGCTCGGAGAGCAAGGCTCGCGCGGTTTTGAAGTCCCCGGCCCGGAAGGCGCAGTCGATCAACCACTGGGCGAACACGTCGCGTTGGGCGTGGCTACCCCCGATTCGGACCATCGCCGCCCGCACCGGCATCAGCGTCGCCACGGCACCCGCGAAATCACCCGCCACCTGCTTGGCCACCGCTTCGGCGACCGGCAGTACCGCGGCCTTGGTGGCCCGCGCCACGCTCGAGGTCCCTTGGGCCACGATGCGACAGGACTCGACCATCGAGGCGAGCGCCTCGCGCCGGCCGGTCGACGCCAGCGTGAGCGCGAAGTGGGCCTGCGAGAATGGCAGCAGGTGGTCGTCTTTCTTGATCACACACTTCTCGCTCAACTCGTCGAACCGCCGACCGACGTCGACGCCACGCGATTTGAGCCGCCACAGCAACGCCGCTGCGTTCGAAATATCCATGTAGTCCATCGAGGGCACGGGCCGCACGCCCCGGTCGTAAAGATCGAGGACCGTCGGGTACTCCTCGAGTTCGACGTGGTAGAGCGCGCGATGCCACCACATATGATAGGCAAAGTTGCCGCACGGCGACCAATGGGGCTCGAGCCCCTTGAGCCACGCGACCCCCTCCTTGAGTCGGCTGTTCGCCTCGAGCACGTGGGCCACCGCGTGGACGCCCCACACGCCCAAGGGATTGCGCTCGACCGCTTTGCGCCCGAGCGCTTCGGCACGCGCAAAGTCGTTGGTCTCCTCGAGCGCGAAGGCATGCATCGCCTGAACGTAATCGGCACCGGGTTCCCACTCCTTCCAGTGGGGCTGGACCCGCGCCGTGTCCGCGCACATCACCTTGTCTTCGCCCTGGAAGAACAACACGAGCTGCGAAACCCAGAGTGCCAGGATGTCACGCGGATTCTCGGTAACGGCAGCCTGCCAATGGTGCACGGCCTCGGACCAATTGCCGGAATACCAAGCACGCGCGGCGGCCGCGTGGTGACGTTCACGACTGCCTCCACCGCCCTGCAGCATCAGGTGTTGCCCGCGATACATCGCGTCGCGCCCGATGAGAAACAGCGCCGGGTCGTTGCCGAGGCGCATGAAATACGCCTTGAGGAAATGCGCGAGCACCATGTCGGCATCGGCGGTCAGCGCCGCTCCGAGATGATCGCCGCCCTTGACACCGAAGCGTAGGAACTCGTCGATTGCAGCATCGAGATGGGCGACCGCCGCGGCATTGGCGGCCACGGTCGGAACGCCGTAACGATCATCGAATGCGGGCATAGCTCCCTCCCCTAACTCGTCGGCTTGTCAGCGGCATCCTCGTTGAACAACTGCTCGAGCTCCTCTTCTTCCTTGCGGGCATAGGCAACCGACTTCTCCTGGTCGGTATAGAAGTCGTGCTGGACCCGGAGGCGAGTTTCGTCGAGACCGCGGAATCGCTCCACCGTGTCGTCAGCTTCATGGTCGGGCAGGCCGATGCCTTTCAGGACCTCGCCTGCGATGTCGAGCGCCGAAAGAAACGTCTCGCGCCGGATGACGTCGACCTTGAGGTCCATCAGCCGGTGGGCGTGGGTCCGATCATGGGCCCGGGCATACACCTTGACCCTGGGAAACTCACGCTTGAGCAGTTCCGCCACCTTGAGCGTCGCCTGGTCGTCATCGACCGCGATCACGAACGCGACCGCCTTGTCGACCTTCGCGGCACGCAGCAGCTCGATCCGCGTCACGTCGCCGTAGTAGACCTTGTTGCCGAAGGCGCGCACGAAGTCGATGCGATGCGAGCTCGAGTCGAGCGCGGTGAAGGGAATCTTCCGCGCCCGCAGCACGCGCCCCACGATCTGGCCGAAGCGACCGAACCCGGCAATGATTACCTGGTTTTCATCGTCCGGCAGCGCTTCGTGGTCTGCGGAATGCAACGTGCTCTTGACCCGCGGCGCGATCCAATCGCGTCCTTTGACGAGGAACGGCGTCACAGCCATCGAGATCGTCACCACGAGCACGAGAAAATCGGCGGTGGTGTTGTCGAGCAGGTTGGCGCCAAAAGCCACCGCAAAGAGCACGAAGGCGAACTCGCCGCCCTGGGGCAATGCCGTCGCCAAACGCGAGGCCGCCTCGTTGTTGAGGCCGCTAACGCGGCCGACGATGTAGAGCACCGCGCCTTTGACCAGGAGAAGGCCCAACGTGGCACCGGCTACCGCAATCGGTTGCGCGATCAACAGCGGCAGATTGAGCGACATCCCGACCGCGATGAAGAACAATCCGAGCAGGAGGCCCTTGAACGGTTCGATGTCGGCTTCGAGCTGGTGGCGGAATTCGGAATCGGCAAGGAGCACGCCGGCGAGGAAGGCGCCGAGCGCCATCGACAGGCCGATCATTTCGACCAGAAGTGCCGAGCCTGCGACCGTCAGGAGCGCCATCGCGGTGAACACCTCGCGCAGGCGCGTGGCCGCGACGACTTTGAGGATCGTCCGCAAGATCAGCGGCCCGCCGAAGATCAGGCCGAGCACCGTGCCGCCCACCAGGACGATCTCGAACAGCCGGTCTTCGCCAACGATGGTGACGCCGGGGCCACCGACGAGCGGCATGATCGCCAGCATCGGGATCGCGGCGAGATCCTGAAACAGAAGGATGGCGAACGCGAGGCGGCCGAATCGGGTCGCCAGCTCGTTTCGTTCCGCCATCACCTGCAGCGCGAAGGCGGTCGACGACATGGCGAGGATCAACCCGACTGCGACCGCGGTCGGCCAGGATAGGCCGAAGGCGAGGGCGATCACGCCGATCAAGACCGCCGTCCCAAGCGTTTGGGCGGCGCCTGCCCCGAACACCAGACGGCGCAGGGACCACAGACGCCGGGGTTGCAGCTCGAGCCCGATCAAGAACAGCAGCAATACGATGCCGAGTTCCGCGACGTGCAGGATGTCGTCGACCCGACCGACGACCCCGAATATCGCCGGCCCGATGACCATCCCGGCGACGAGATAGCCGAGCACCGATCCGAGGCCGATCCAGCGCGACAGCGCGACGGCGACCACGGCGGCGCCGAGGAACACGGCGGCATTTTGCAGAAACAACACGGCGGAACCTCGACAGGAACGCGGGCGTCCGCCATCTTCGCGGGCGTCCATCAACCCTGCAAGGGTGATTGCTGATGCCGCGCTCGCCGTTCGTCACGCTGCAGCTGCCCGCACGACCGGACGTGCTGGCCCCCGACGGGTCCGAGATCCGGCGCTTACCCGGACCGACCAGGAGGCAAGCCAGCCTCGTTCATTGTCGATTGGCGCCGGGCCAAGTGTCCAAGGCCATCCGCCACCACACCGTCGAGGAGGTTTGGTTCGTCACCTCGGGCGCCGGGCAACTGTGGCGCTCCTTGGAGGGGACCGACACGGTGACCGAACTACGGCCCGGCGTGGCGGTCGACATTCCGCTCGGCGCGCACTTTCAGTTCCGGGCCGAAGGCGGTGAGCCGCTGGAAATCGTGATCGCGACGTTTCCGCCATGGCCGGGCGCGGAAGAAGCGATCTCCGTTCCAGGGCACTGGGCGCCCGGCCCTAGTTCGCCCGACCGATGAGGAGTCTCAGGTTCGTCCGCTCCTGGATGAGGGCTTCGATCTCGCCCCGCCGTTTTGCAACTTCGCTGGTCAACGCCCTGCGTTCGGCTTCCGGCGCTTGGGCGCTCTTGGTCTCGAGCCCCGAAATCTCTTGTGTCGATCGCTCGATGAAGGACTGCACCGCTTCGAGGCGCGCCTGAAGGGTCTCTTTCGACGGTTGCTGCAGCGCCTTAGAGACCTTCTCCAGGCCACGCGCAAACGAGCACGACGCATGGTACTCGGCCAGATCGATCACCGCGATATCGATGCTGTAGTAGGCCGTGTCGCGCCCCATTTTTTCGCGAATCTGGTTGCCGAGGCCAGCGCGATCCGTGCGGGTTCGATCCGTCAGCTGCGGCACGATTGAGCGCATGTACACCTCCTCGTTGACGGTCGAACGAAGCGAGTTGGTGATGGCGGCGGTCGCAGAAAGTGCCGCCGGCGTAGCGCCCGAGCCGACGACGGTCGCCAACGCCGAGCCGAGCGTCGTAATCCCGCTGAGGCCGACATTGACTACCGCCGAGGTCGACTGGACGTCGGCCAGGTGGCGGCGGCACATGTCGTCCGAAATTCGAATCCACTCGGCGATGATGGCGTTGCGCGACGCCCCGCACGCCGCCTCAGCGCCGGCCGGCTTGGACTCGGCGGCGCACGCCTTGGCGGCATCATAGAGCGCGTTGTATCTGCTACCCCCGACATTGATGATTTCGTGACGCCCGTCGGGCGAACGAATCACCAAGCCCCCGTTGTTTTCGATCACCCGCGTCGCGGCGGCGTCGATCTCATAGATGTTGTCGGTACGACTCGTGCACCCCACGGCCAGGCACAGTAGCCAGATCGCCAACGGACGCATGGATTCCCCCTGAAGTACCCCGGGCGCAGCCTAAAATGCTTGGCGGAGTCTTCGTCGCGGCAAATTTGCATAGCCGCGAACCAAGTTCGCAGGTCGGAGCGGCTCAGCGGTCGCGCCGGCGCCAGCGGAACTTGCGCTTGTCTCCGACCAATTCGGCCACGCGCGCGCGGTGCTCGTCTTCGGTGATTTCGCCGCGGGCCTTTTGGGCGTCGAGCTCCTGGATACGCGAATCGACGCTTGTCACGTCCTCATCGTCGCTGCGATCAACGAGAACCCCCGCCGAGGCCGAGCCGCTACGCGGGCGGTAGAGCATGTAAAGCCCGATCCCCGCGAGGATCACGAGCACGACGATGGCAATGAGACCAGGCGACATGATGTGACGCAGTTAACGAACGGCGACGACTTTGGCACGCCCGGTACGGACGCGAAAGCCCTGCCCCGTGACGACGATCACAACCGCCGCTATTTGGTGGCGCCAAACACCGAATACTGGCGCAACCGTGTGCCGGCCCGGTGCCCAGGGTTCTCCTCGATGAACACCGAAGGCGCCATGGCATTGAAAGCGGCACTCGGCGCGAAGCCCGCCTGTCGCATGATCGTCGGCAGGCTCTGGTCATGCAGCGTCCCCCAGAACGGCTCGTTGTTGTAGTGCGTCGACCAGTCGCCCAGGGTGTGGTCGTAGGGATCGGGCATATCCTCGTATTGCGGTGCATCGAAATGCACCATGACGCCGCCCGGCGACAGCAGCCGATGGCACTCGCCGATGATCGTGCGCAACGCCGCGTTCGAGGTTTCGTGGAACAGGATGTGCGAGACGATCAGGTCGAAGTGCCCGTCAGGGAAATCGGTCCGCTCGGCGTTCTGCTGCGACCAGTGCACGGCATAGCCCATCCCCTCGGCACGCGCATGGGCATAGCGCAGACATGGCGCCGCCACGTCGATGGCATAGACGTCAGCCTCGGGGTAGAGGTCGCAATAGGGCAGCGTCGAATGGCCGACCGTGCAGCCCATCTCCAGGATTCGCTTGGGCCGCAAGTCGGGAAAGCGTCGTTGCGCGAACCGGCCGACGGAGCGCCCCATATCATCGTTGAGCGGACCCGAGGCGCCCATGGCGAACAGGTTGTAGCTGCGGTCGTATTCGGCACCGGCGAGCACGTCGTCGGCGCAGACCTCGGAGTGATATCCTCCCGGCTTGCAGTGGATGTGGACTTCGGTGTGATAGCGCGGAATCGCGAGTGCCGGATCGAGGGTGAGGCTGCCGGCGTGGTTGCGACCGTTCTTCGCCGTGACCCTCTTGGCGCGGGCGATCAGATCGGGAAGCTGGCGCTCGACCGATGGTCCGATCGAATCGTACATCATCTCCTGCGTCAGTCGCCGCAACGAGCCCCACGCCTGGTTGAACCACTCCTGTTCCATGGCGCGACGAATCTCATGTCGGTCCTGTGGCACCCGGCCGTGTTGCTTCACGAAGCGCGGCTTGACGACGTTTTCGTAGAGCGTGCGCTTGCCCGGCATCAGGTCGCGCGTTACGTGGATCATCATCTCGCGCACGAAGTCCTCGCGCGCGCCCTCGTCGTGGTTCGGGGTGGCATACATCGGGTGTGGGGAAGCTTGGCCCATGGCGGTCTCCGTAAACGGGAGCGCCATGATAGCGGCCACCCGAGGCGGGTCAAACGGCGGGAGACGAGGCGCGGTATCGGGAGAGGAAGGCTTGGGCGAACGCCGCGAGCCGATGCCCGGCGATGGCGGCACGCAATTCGCGCATCAACGCCTGATAGAAGCCCACGTTGTGCCAAGTGAGGAGCACGGACGCCAGTATCTCGTTGGCCTTCACGAGATGATGGAGATAGGCGCGGCTATAGTCGCGTGAGGCCGGACTGTCGGCGTGCTCATCGAGCGGTCGAGGATCGTCGGCGTGGCGCGCATTCTTGAGGTTGAGCGGGCCGTCCCACGTAAAGGCCTGACCGGTGCGGCCGGAGCGCGTCGGCAGCACGCAGTCGAACAGATCGACGCCGCGGCGCACTGCCTCGACGATGTCGTCGGGCTTGCCGACTCCCATCAGATACCGCGGTTGTTCTGCCGGTAGGTGCGGCACCGTCGCCTCGATCACCCGTAGCATCTCGTCCTGGCCCTCGCCCACGGCCAAGCCACCGATGGCGTAGCCGTCGAACCCGATCGCACGCAGCGCTTCTGCCGACTCGCGGCGGAGTTCGGGGTGGACCCCACCCTGCACGATTCCGAACAAGCCATGACCGTGGCGGTCGGCGAACGCGCGCCGGCAGCGCCCGGCCCAGCGCATCGAGCGTGCCATCGATTCTCGGGCAACCTCGATCGTCGCCGGATAGGACGTGCACTCGTCCAAGACCATGGCGATGTCGACCCCGAGCAGGCGTTGGATCTCGATGCAGCGTTCAGGGGTCAGTCGATGGCTCGACCCGTCGATGTGCGATCGAAACGTCACCGCGTCCTCGTCGATGGCCCGGAGTTGGGCGAGCGACATCACCTGGAAGCCACCCGAATCGGTCAGGATCGGGCCGCCCCAGTTCATGAAGCGATGCAGCCCGCCGAGTGCCGCGATCCGTTCGGCGCCGGGTCGCAGCATCAGATGGTAGGTGTTGCACAGCACCATCTCGGCACCGGTCGCGCGGATTTGCTCGACCGTGAGCGCCTTGACGGTCGCCGCGGTGCCGACCGGCATGAACGCCGGGGTTGCCACACTGCCGTGTGCCAGCGTCAGGCGACCTCGGCGCGCCGCCCCGTCTGCCGCCTCGATCGCGAATGCCACGGTCATGCGGCACGATCCAACAGGCAGGCATCGCCGTAGGAATAGAAGCGATATCCCGAGGCGATGGCATGACGATAGGCGGCGGCAACGCGCTCCGCTCCGGCGAAGGCGCTGACCAACACCAGAAGAGTCGAACGAGGCAGATGAAAGTTGGTGACCATACGATCGACCACGCGGAAGCGGAACCCCGGCTTCACGAACAGCGTCGTGTCGCCCGAAAAGGGCCGCAGGCGCCCGTCCTCGCGGGCCGCCGTTTCGAGGAGGCGCACGCTGGTCGTGCCGACGGCGACGATCTTTCCGCCCCGCGCTTTCACCTCTTCGATGCGGGCCGCGACGTCGGGCGAGAGTTCGCCCCACTCGGCGTGCATGACGTGGGCGTCGAGGCTGTCGCCCTGGATCGGAAGAAATGTTCCCGCGCCGACGTGCAGCGTCACCGTGACCCGCTCGACGCCGGTGTCGCGCAGCCGATTCAGCAGGTCGTGCGTAAAATGCAGTCCGGCCGTCGGTGCCGCTACCGCACCGACGCGTCGTGCAAAGATCGTCTGGTAGTCGTCGGTGTCGCGGCGATCAGTCGGACGCGCCCGCTCGATATAGGGCGGCAGCGGCACCTCGCCCTGCCCGCGCGCGAGCGTGATCACCGCCTCGGGATCCAGAGAAAATTCGAGGTCGACCTCGCCGCCCCGGCGCGCGAGCACCTCGGCTCGCCGATCCCCGAACTCGACGAGGTCGCCCACTTTTAGCCGCTTCGCGGGACGGGCGAGCGCGTTCCAGACCGTCGGACGTTCCGCCAACGGCCGCAACAAGGTGACCTCGATCGCCGCCGCGCCCCGCCGACCGCGCAAGCGCGCCGGGAACACGGCGGTGTCGTTGGCCACCAGCAGGTCGCCCGGTCGCAGCAGAGCGGGGAGATCGCGAATCCATCGATCTTCGAGGGTCGGCCCGACGACCAGCAGGCGCGCCGCGTCGCGTGGTTCGGCCGGACGTAGCGCGATCCGCTCGCGCGGAAGGTCGTAGTCGAAATCGGCGAGGGTCACGGCACCGCCGGCACGGCCGTGCCCTTACTCCTTGACGTCGACGGCGACGCGCAGTCGAACGATACGATCCGGCGTCCGCACGAGCCCGTCGCGCCCGCCACCCTTTTTGATCTGGTCGACGTGCTCCATGCCGGTGCTCACGGCCCCCCAGACCGTGTATTGGCCGTCGAGGTAGGGCGCGTCCCCCAACATGATGAAGAACTGGGAGTTGGCGCTGTCCGGATCCGGCGTCCGCGCCATTGAGCAGATACCGCGCACGTGCGCCTCTTCGCTGAACTCGGCCTTGAGGTCGGGTTTGTCCGAACCGCCGCTGCCCGAACCCGTGGGATCGCCCATCTGGGCCATGAACCCGTCGATTACCCGGTGGATGGGCGTGTCGTCATAGAACCCGGCGCGGGCCAATTCCTTGATGCGCGCGCAGTGCTTGGGAGCGAGATCGGGGCGCATCGTGATGACGACGCGACCGTTCTTGAGATCGAGAAAGAGAGTGTCTTCCATGATGAAGCCTGAGGTTGGCGGATCGGTTAAGGCGCGGCACGCCCGCGCTTGGCGACCACGGCGTTCAGCCGCGCGAGCACGCGGGGCGGAACGAAGCTTGCCACATCGCCGCCAAGGATCGCGATCTCCTTGACCAGCCGAGAGGCGATGAACTGTTGGTTTTCGGAGGCCATCAGGAACACGATCTCGATCGCCGGATTGAGGCGGGCGTTCATGCCGACCATCTGGAACTCGTAGTCGAAGTCCGAGACCGCGCGCAAGCCGCGAACGATCATGCTGGCGCCGACGTCCTTGGCGAAGTGCATCAACAGGTTGTTGAACGGGCGGACCTCGATCGTAGCTCCGTGGTTGACCGTCAGGCTGGCGACCTCGTCCCGCACCATCTGCAATCGCTCGTCGAGGCCGAACATCGGTCCTTTGCCGGTATTGCCGGCGACCCCGATGACCAGGTGATCGACCAGCCGGGTTGCACGGCGAATGATGTCGAGGTGGCCGTTGGTGATCGGATCGAACGTCCCTGGATAGAGCCCAATGCGCCGCCCGCTCATGCCCCGTCTCCCTCGCCTTCGGACGGTTCGGCATCGTCGACGGCGGTATCCGCCGAAACCGATTCGCCGTTGCGTCCCTCGTGCTCGTCCTCGCCCTCCGCCAGGCGCGCCACCGAGACGACCTTCTCGTCTTCGGCGGTCTTGAACAGCGTGACGCCCTGGGTCGATCGGCCGGCGATGCGGATGTCCGCCACCGGCATGCGAATCAGTTTGCCGCCATCGGTGACCAGCATGATCTGGTCCTCGTTCGCGACGGGGAACGACGCGATGACGTGGCCGTTGCGCTCCGACGTCTCGATGTTGGTCACGCCGGAGCCGCCGCGACTGGTAATGCGGTACTCGTAGGCCGACGTGCGCTTGCCGAAGCCGTTTTCGGTGACCGTCAGGAGGAACTCCTCGTTCTGCTCCATGTCGGCCATGACGGCCGCGTCGAGCGGCGCCACCAGCGGTCGGCCCTCGGCATCCGTGATGTCCCCGCGGCGCACGGCATTGCGGTAACGCAAATAGGCCTCGCGCTGCTCGATCTCGACCTTGACGTGGCGGACGATCGACATGCTGACGACGTCGTCGCCCTCGGCCAGTTTCATGCCACGCACGCCGGTCGAGGTTCGGCTCTTGAAGACCCGCACGCCGTTCGCCGGGAAGCGCACGCACTTGCCGCCGCGCGCCGCGAGCAGGATGTCATGGTCTTCCTGACAGATCTGCACCCCGATGATGCGATCACCATCGTCAAGTTTCATCGCGATCTTGCCGCTCGCCATGATGTGCGAGAAATCGGAGAGTGAGTTGCGCCGCACGTTGCCTTGGGCCGTCGCGAACATCACATGCAGGTCGTTCCACCGCGACTCGTCCTCGGGCAGCGGCAACAAAGTGCCGATCGTTTCCCCTTCGGAGAGCGGCAGGAGGTTCACCATCGGCCGGCCGCGAGCCTGCGGCGTACCGAGCGGCAGCCGGTAGGTCTTCATTTTGTAGACCTGACCGGTCGAGGAGAAGAACAGCACCGGCGTGTGGGTGTTGACGACGAAAACGCTGGTGACGAAATCCTCTTCGCGCGTGCTCATCGCCGAGCGCCCGCGTCCGCCACGGCGTTGGGCACGGTAGGCCGACAGCGGCACGCGTTTGATATAGCCGGCGTGCGACACGGTGATGACCATTTCCTCGCGCTGGATCAGGTCCTCTTCTTCGTGTTCGACGAAGGACTCTTCGATGACGGTCATGCGCGGGGTCGCGAACTTCTCGCGCATCTCGACCAGGTCGCCGCGCAGGATCGCCATCAGCTTGGGGCGGCTCTTGAGAATCTCGAGGTGTTCGCGGATGCGCTCGGCCAAGCCCTTCAGTTCCTCGGCGATCTCGTCGCGCCCGAGGGCGGTCAAGCGCTGGAGGCGAAGATCGAGGATGGCCTTGGCCTGTTCGTCCGACAGGCGGTACACGCCGCCCTTGATGCGCTGGCTCGGATCGTCGATCAGCGCCACCAGCGGCTCGATGTCGGCCGCCGGCCAGTCACGCGACGTCAGCGCCGCGCGCGCCGTCGCCGGGTCCTTGGCCTTGCGGATGATCGCGATGACCTCGTCGATGTTGGCGACGGCGATCGCCAAACCGACGAGCACCTGGGCGCGTTCGCGCGCCTTGCCGAGTTCGAATTTGGTGCGCCGGGTGATGACCTCTTCGCGGAAATCGATGAACGCCGCGACCAGCTCCTTCAGGTTCATCAACCCCGGACGCCCGCCGGAGAGCGCCAGCATGTTGACGCCGAAGGAGGTCTGTAGGCGGGTAAAGCGGAACAGCTGGTTGAGCACGACGTCGGCATTGACGTCGCGGCGCACCTCGATCACGACGCGCACGCCGTCGCGATCGGACTCGTCGCGCAGGTCGGCGATGCCTTCGACGCGCTTATCACGGGCGACCTCGGCGATTTGCTCGACGAGTTGCGATTTGTTGATCTGAAACGGTATCTCGGTGACGACGAGGGCGACGCGATCCCGACCGATGTCTTCGGTATGCACCTTGGCGCGCACGACGACGCTGCCACGCCCGGTGAGGAACGCTTCGCGGATGCCCGATCGCCCGAGGATGGTGCCGCCGGTCGGGAAATCAGGCCCCTTCACCAGCTCCATCAGGGCCTCGACAGTCACACCGGGATCGTCGACATAGGCGCAGCAGGCGTCGATCACCTCGCCCAGGTTGTGCGGCGGAATATTGGTCGCCATGCCGACGGCGATGCCGTTGGCGCCATTGACCAGGAGGTTGGGGAACCGTGCCGGCAACACCAGCGGTTCCTGCGCGGTGGCGTCGTAGTTGTCGTGGAAATCGACGGTGTTCTTGTAGATGTCTTCGAGCAACGCATGGGCCGGCAGACCCATGCGGATCTCGGTGTAACGCATCGCCGCCGGTGGATCGCCGTCCATCGAGCCGAAGTTGCCCTGCCCGTCGAGAAGGGGCAGGCGCATGGAGAACTCCTGCGCCATGCGCACCATGGCGTCGTAGATCGCCTGGTCCCCGTGCGGGTGGTATTTGCCCATGACGTCGCCGACGACACGCGCCGACTTGCGGTAGGGCTTGTTCCAATCGAAGCCGTTTTCGTGCATCGAAAACAAGATGCGCCGATGCACCGGCTTCAACCCATCGCGCACGTCGGGTAGCGCCCGCGACACGATTACGCTCATCGCGTAGTCGAGGTATGACTTCCGCATCTCCTCTTCGATCGTCACCGGCGCGACGTGGTCGCTCGGCGGCGGAGGCGGCGGGGTTTCTTGGTCGGGGCTGATCGTCAAGATGGGTTGAACGCGTTACACCGGCCGGCAGGACCTTCTCCGGAGCATTTCGCAACTGCGAAAACGACGGTCACCACAAGCCGAAAAGACACCGGGCAGTATAACCAGCCACGGCCGATTTTCCCAGTGTTTTTCTCCCGATTTTTCGTTTTGGCCCAGAGGCTTACGGCCCGTTTTCGGGACCAGCGCGAAGCCGTCGGCCGGGCGGCGCAAAGCGCCTAGTCCAACGTGCGCCGATAGCGGGCGAGCGCGATGGTTACCGCGACCAACAGGAAGGCCGCGAGCGGCCAGACGTCGGGCATGACATGCGTCCACTCGGTGCCCTTGAGCATGACGCCGCGCACGATGCGCAAGAAATGCGTCAGCGGCAGCACCTCGCCGATCGCCTGTGCCCAGGTCGGCATGCCGCGGAACGGAAAGACGAAACCCGAGAGCATGATCGAAGGCAGGAAGAAAAAGATCGCCATCTGCATCGCCTGGAGCTGATTGCGTGCGACGGTCGAGAAGGTGATGCCGACCGCGAGATTGGCGGCAATGAACAGCAGCACGACGGCGCCGAAAACGATGGAGGAGCCCAGCATCGGTACGTCGAACAGCAGGCGGGCGACGACGAACACGATCGTGACCTGAATGAAACCCACGAGGATGTAGGGCACGATCTTGCCAATCAGCACCTCGAGCGGGCTCACCGGGGTCGCCAAGAGCGCCTCCATGGTGCCGCGCTCACGTTCGCGCGTGACGGCAAGCGCCGTCATGATCACCATGGTCATCGTCAGGATGACGCCGATGAGACCGGGAACGACGTTGTATTGCGTCGAGCCCTCGGGGTTGTAGCGACGATGGATGCGCACCTCGAAGGGCGGCGGCCCCGATTTCAGGCCGGCGAGGCCGCCGACCAGATCGTGCTGCAACGCCGTGCGATTGAGCCCTTCGAGCGCCGCGATCGCGTTGCTCGTGGCCGAGGGGTCGGTCGCGTCGGCCTCGACGAGGATCGCGGGACGCTCGCCGCGCAGCAGCGCCCGCGAGAAGTCGGCGGGGATCGACACGACGAACTGCACCTTGCCACGTTGCAGCCAGTCGTCGGCCTCGGCTTCGCTTGTTGCAAGATGAGTCACGGCGAAGTAGCCGGAGTTCTCCATCGCCCCCAGGATCGAGCGTCCGAACGGCGAGGCATCGGCGACGATCGCCGCCGCTGGCAGGTGCTTGGGGTCCATGTTGATGGCAAAGCCGAAGATAACGAGTTGCACCAGCGGCAGACCGATCATCATCGCGAAAGTCATGCGATCCCGTCGCATCTGGGTGAACTCCTTCACCACCATCGCGACGAAGCGGCCCCAGGCGAAGAACCTCATGGTCGAGCCCCCTCACCGTTGGCCGCCGACATCAAACGGATGAACACGTCTTCGAGCGTCGCCGGGCTGCGCGTCCAACGGAGCAGGGGATCGTCCCGGAACGGCGCGATTGCCGCAGCGAGTCGGGCCTCGTCGCTGCCCGCGACGTGGAGCACCGCGCCGAAGGGCACCACCATGTCGATGCCCGCGCGGCCGCTCAGCCGGGCCCGCAATGGGGCGAGCGAGGCCCCCTCGACGCTCCAGGTAACGAGGCCACTGTCGCGCACGACGTCGGCCACCGAACCTTCGGTGAGAAGGCGCCCATTGAAAATGTATCCGATGCGATGGCAGCGCTCGGCTTCGTCCATGTAGTGAGTCGAGACCAGGACCGTGAGGCCGCCGTGCGCCAGCGCATGAATTTCGTCCCAGAACTCGCGACGGGCCTTGGGATCGACGCCGGCGGTCGGTTCGTCGAGCAACAGCAATTTGGGCTCGTGCATGACACAGGAGGCGAGCGCCAGGCGCTGTTTCCATCCGCCCGACAACTGCCCCGCCGGCTGGTGCTGGCGCGCGGTGAGCCCGAGCCGCTCCAAGGTGCGATCGACGGCCGCGCGACGCCCCCTCATGCCATAGAGCCGGGCGATGAACGCGAGGTTTTCGCGGATCGTCAGATCTTCATAGAGGCTGAAGCGCTGGGTCATGTAGCCGACCTGGCGCTTGATCGCGGCGGTATCGCGACGAATGTCGTAGCCGATGCATTGGCCCTCGCCCGCGCTGGGCTCGAGCAGACCGCACAGCATGCGAATGGTCGTGGTCTTGCCGCTGCCGTTGGGACCGAGGAACCCGAAGATCTCGCCACGCCGGACGCGCAACGCGACGTCGCGCACGACGGTGCGATCGCCGAACCGCTTGGTCAGGCCACGGACGTCGATGACGAGGTCTTCGGGCGCTACTTCGGCCATGACAGGGTGACCTCGACGGGTTGTCCGGGATGCAGCGTCGGATCGGGGCGGCGCAGGCGCGCTTCCGCCAGGAACACGAACTTCTGGCGTTGCTCGCGCGTGTAGAGGATCGGCGGCGTGAACTCCGCGGTGTCGGCGAGGTAGGCGAGATAGCCCTCGGCCCGGCCGCCATCCCAGGCGATCGTCAGGTCCTGGCCCAGGCTCAACTGTCCGCGCGTGGCCTGCGGCACAAAGAACCGCACCTTGATGTGATCCGCCGGCAGGATCGAGACGATCGGCGCGGCGATGTTCACGAACTCGCCGACGCGAAACGGCACGTCGGTGATCACGCCCGCTACCGGGCTGATCACCGCCCGTTGCCCCAAGCGCCATTCGGCTTGGCGAAGCGCGGCGTCCGCGGCCGTCACCTGCGCCTCGGCGGCGCGGACCTCGTCAGTCCGCGCGGCCAGGCGTGCGGTCGCAATCTGCGCCGACATTTCGGCCACCCGGGCCCGATCGCGTTCGACGGCCGCACGGGCGCTATCCAATCGATCGACCGCCGCGACGTTGACGAGCGCCAACGATTCGGTGCGCCGCAGTTGCGCTTCGGTCAGACGGAGCGACGCATCGGCCTGATCCTTCTGGGCCTCCATGGCGGCGATTTCGCTGGCCCGACGTCCCTTCTGGAGGTTGTCGAGCACAGCCTTGGCGTTGGCGAGCCGCGCGGCGGCTTCATCGCGCGCCGCACGCTCGCGGACGGCTTCGAGCGCGAACAGCGGCTGGGCCGCCTCGACCCGCTGGCCGCGGCGGACGAACACCTGGTCGATCGTGCCGGGCTCGGACGGGCCGACGCGAACGTACTCGCCCTCGACATACCCTTGAATCACGCCGGACGGCGTGGCGGCCCCGAAGAGCGTGAGGCCGATCGCCGCGACGGCGCCCTGAACCCAAGCGAACGCCCCATCGATCCAGCTCATGGACGACCTCCTGCTTCAGCACGCAAACCTCGGAGAAACACCTGAACGTGCGTCGTCAGCATGGCCGCCACGTCGAGGTCGCCGGCCGCGTGGCGCTCGAAGGCCTGCCGCCAAATCGCCGCCATCAGAAGTGGGGCCATTGCCAGCGGGGCCGCGGCGCGTGGGTCGATGTCGCGGCGAAATTCGCCCTGCGCGATGCCGCGCTCGATGATCCCCGCGATGACGGTCAGCACCCGGCGAACGACGTTGCGATAGTAGAAGCGAGCCAACTCGGGAAAGTTCCCGGACTCGCCGATGATCTGTTCCCCGTCAGCACCCCTGAGACAGATTGATGTGTTTGGCTAGCGGAGGATTTTCGGCTCATCGTCACCGTTGAAGGGGATGAGGATGAGACCGATGAAACAGACGCCGCCGAATGGC
>Ga0194132_10000340_pt1 | contig 96473 bp, 96 predicted proteins | sample TA2KigOf80mmetaG_FD_148612 | JGI IMG/M metagenome (GOLD analysis project Ga0194132, IMG submission 148612) | Freshwater microbial communities from Lake Tanganyika, Tanzania - TA2015054 Kigoma Offshore 80m | ecosystem: Environmental > Aquatic > Freshwater > Lake | place: Tanzania: Lake... | reverse complement strand
CGTCGGCCGAGCCGATGTAGGCGATCACCTCTCCCACTGGCACCTTGTTGCCGGGACCCACCACGATGCGGCGCAACACGCCCGCGGCGTCGGCCTCCATCTCCACCGTGGCCTTGTCCGTCTCGATCTCGGCGATGACGTCGCCCTTCTTCACGGCGTCGCCCTCGTTCTTGATCCACTTCACGACGGTGCCTTCCGTCATGTCATAGCCCATTTGGGGCATTACGACCTGGGTTGCCATCCTGCCAGTCCCTCCCGTGCGCTGCGCTGGGTGACTCGGTTAGTGTACGACCGCACCGGGGTCGTGTGTCCGGTCAGGCGGTGACCTTGAGCCCAATGACCTTCGCCAACTCGTTCACCACCTTCTTCGCATCGGGGATCGTCGCGCGCTCCAGGTTGATGGCGTAGGGCTGCGGCACGTCCTCGCCGCCGATCCGCGCCACCGGCCCGTCAAGGTAGTCGAAGCAGGCCTCTTGAATCTGCGACGCGATTTCGGCCGCGAACCCGCCGGTGCGCCATGCCTCCTCGACGACGGCGACGCGGTTGGTCTTGCGGACGGACTGAAAGACGGTTTCCATGTCGAGCGGGCGCAGGGTGCGGAGGTCGATCACCTCGGCCTCGACGCCCTGGTTCGCCAGCATCTGCGCGGCGTCCAAGGCGACGTGCACCATGCGCGAATAGGCCACCAGCGTCACGTCGGAGCCGCGGCGGCTGATCGCGGCCTGGCCGAACGGCACGGTGTAGTGCTCCTCCGGCACCTCGCCGCGCAGGCGGTAAATGAGGGCGTGCTCCGAAAAGAGCACCGGGTCGTCCTTCGTGAAGGCCTCGCGCAGCAGGCCCAACGCATCGTAGGGCGTGGCGGGCGTCACCACCCAGATGCCGGGCACGTGGGCGTACCACGGCTCCAGGCTTTGCGAGTGCGTGGCCGCGAGGCCCGCGCCGCCACCGGTGACCGTCCGCATGATGACGCCGGACGACAGCTGGCCGCCCGACATGTAGCGCACCTTGGCGGCGTGGTTCACGATCTGGTCCATCGCCAGGATGCTGAAGTTGATCGTCATGATCTCGACCACGGGCTTCAGGCCGGCCATGGCCGCGCCCGCTCCGGCGCCGACGAACACCGACTCGGCGATGGGCGTCTCGCGGATGCGCTTCGGGCCATACTTGGCGAGCATGCCCTTGGTGACGGCGTACGAGCCGCCATAGCCGCCGACGTCCTCGCCCATGATGAACACGCGCTCGTCGGAGTCCAGCGCCTCGGTCAGCGCCTGGGTTACTGCTTCACGGTAGGTGATTACTGGCATGTCGGTCCTTTCGCCTCGTCCGCGCTCTCGCTGCCGGCCGTCCGCCCCCGCGCCCATGCGCGGCCGGCGTGCCGGCATGGGCGATCCCTCGCCCTAGGCGGTGATGTCGGTGTGCAGTTCGGACAGGTCCGGCTCCGGGCTCTCCTCCGCGAATTTCACCGCCGCCTCGATCTCCGCGTCGACCTCCTGGTCCAGCGCGTCGATGTCGGCCTCGGCGACGCCCAGCTCGTTGACGAGGTACGCGCGGAACGAGGTGATGGGGTCGCGCTGCTTCCAGAACTCCTCCTCCGCCTTGTTCCGGTACTCGTTCGGGTCGGCCATGGAGTGGCCGCGGAACCGGTAGGCGAGGGCTTCCACGAAGTAGGGGCCATTGCCCTGGCGCACGTGCCTCACCACGTCCCGCATCGCATCGCGGACGGCGAGCACGTCCATGCCGTCGACTTGCAGCGAGGGGATGCCATAGGGCTCCGCGATCTTGTAGATGTCCTTGACGGCGAACACCTCCGACACGGGCGCGCCCATGCCGTAGAGGTTGTTCTCGCAGAAGAAGATGATGGGCAGCTTCCAGATGGCCGCCAAGTTCATCGCCTCGTGGAACTCGCCCTCGCTCAACGCGCCGTCGCCCAGGAAGGTGAGGACGATGCTGTCGTTGCCCTTGTAGTTGTTCGCGAGCGCCAGGCCGACGCCGAGCGGCAGCTGGCCGCCGACGATGGCGTAGCCGCCCATCATGCCGATGTTGGCGTCGATCAAGTGCATGGACCCGCCCTTGCCCTTGCTCGACCCCGTCGCGCGGCCGAACAGCTCCGCCATGGCTGCGTTCGGGCTCATGCCGCGCGCCAGGGCGTGGCCGTGGTCGCGGTAGTGCGTCGTGATGTAGTCCTGCTTCGCCAGCAGGGGGATCGCCCCCGCCGCGATGGCCTCCTCGCCGATGTAGAGGTGCAGGAAGCCACGGATGCGCCCACGCATGTATTGCGACGCGGAAGCCTCCTCGAACACGCGGATCTGCTTCATGATCCGGTATAGCTCCAGCCCCTCGGCCTTCGTGACCCTCGCGGCCGTCTTCTGGCTGCCCGCCTTCTTGCCGTTCGCCATGCGCTCACTCCTGTTCGTTGCTGGGCATCCGGCGGCGACCGCTCCGATGCCCGTCGAGCCGCTGGTGCTCGACCCGTGGCTTAGATGTTGACCGCCCGGCCTTCGGCCGCCAGCACGGCTTCCTTGATCGCCTCGGAGATGGTCGGATGCGCGTTGACCACCGAGCCGATCTCGAAGCTCGTGCCTTCCATCACCCGAGCCAGGCTGAACTCGCCCAGCATCTCGGTCACCTCATGGCCGATGAAGTGCGCGCCCAATAGCTCGCCGGTCGACGCGTCGACGATGACCTTGGCGAGGCCGTCGCGATCGTTCACGGCCAGCGCCTTCCCATTGGCGACGAAGGGGAACTTGCCGATCTTCACGTCCAGGCCCTTCGCCTTCGCTTCCTGCTCGGTGATGCCGATGCTCGCGACCTGCGGATTGCAGTAAGTGGCCCGCGGCATCGCATCATAGTCCAAACGCGCGACTTGCTCGCCGGCGAGTTTCTCCACCACGTAGACGCCCTGGGCCGACGCCACGTGCGCCAGCGGCATAATGCCCGTCACGTCGCCGATGGCATACACGCCATCGTTGTTGATCTTGAGCTCGCGGTCCACCTTGATGAACCCACGGTCCAGCGTGCCGCCCGCCTTCTCGATGCCGAGGCCCTCGGTGTTCGGCTGAATGCCGACGGCCATGAGCACGCGGTCGGCGCGGAGCCCGCGCTTGCCGTCGGGCGTCTCCACCTCGACGGTGGCGGTCTTCCCGTCGCGCTTCATGCCCACGACCTTCGTGCCCGCCATCACGGCGATGCCCTGCTTCTGGAGCGCGCGGGTCAGCAGCTTCGTGACCTCCTCGTCCTCCTTCGGCAGCAGGCTCTTTTCGTACTCGACGATCGTCACCTTCGCCCCATAGGCGTTGTAGACGTAGGCGAACTCCACCCCGATGGCCCCGCCGCCGATGACCACCACCTCGCCCGGCACCTTCGTGCTCACGATGGCCTCGCGGTAGGACATGACGAGCTCGCCGTCGATGTCGAAGCCCGGCAGCGACCGCGGCCGCGCGCCCGTCGCCACGATGATGTTGCGCGATTCGATGTGCTGGTCCGCCACCGACAGCGTGTGCGGCCCGACGAAGGTGGCCGTGCCGTTGATGATGTCTACCTTCGACCGTCGCAGCAACGAGCCGACCCCCTTGGTCAGCCGGTCGACGATGGAGCGACTGCGCGACACCGCCTGCCCGTAGTCGGCCTTGACCCCATCGACGGCGATGCCGTAGTCGCCGGCATTGTTGACGAGCGACAGCACCTCGGCGTTGCGAATCAGGGCCTTGCTGGGGATGCAGCCGATGTTGAGGCACACGCCGCCGATGAACTCGCGCTCGACGATGGCTGCTTTCATGCCAAGCTGGCCCGCGCGGATGGCGGCGACATAGCCGCCGGGACCCGCGCCAACCACCGTCAGGTCATACGTTGCCATAGGCGAAACCTTTTGCTGGGCTTGGGCCGCGATGCCGGCACGAGTGCCGAGGAACGCGGTATTCGTCGTTCACTCGCCCTCAGTATATCCGTCTGGGCAAGCCACCGTAAATGGAGGTTTGGGCAACCGTGCGTCACGGATATGGCGGAAACCGCCATTCGCATAGGCTTTGCCTATGGCATCGGAGTGCTCCGAAGCCAACATCACTAGCTGGCGGAAAGCGTAAAGAATGGCAGGCCCTCGGGGCTGCGTTCGGCCGTCAGCGCCGCCGCCACCGGCTTGCCCGCGTCGGCGACGCCCGGCCGCGCGCGGACCGCGGCCAGCATGCGCGGGCCCTCATCGAGCTCCACCACCGCGACGACGATGGCCTCGCCGCCGGGTTCGGCGGGCAGGCGCTCCATCAAACTGTAGATGCGGCCGGTGCCGCGCCCCGGCTTCCATGCCAGCAGGTCGCTCCCGCAGTTGGCGCACCGGGCTGACGCGGGCGACTGCCATTGACCGCACACGGCGCATTGGGGGATCAGGAACTTGCCGTTCGCGATGGCGGCCCAGAAGGGCGCGAGCGGCACGGACGACGCTTGCTGCAACGAAAACGCTCCACTCGAATCGTCCGCCCCAATATAGGGGCGCGGCGAAAGAGGGTCAACGGAATAGCGGAGCCGATAGTGGCCTCGTGGGGCGCCGGCGGCTGCTACAATGTGCGCCATGGACGACATCGAGCGACGCATGGCGTATGCCATCGACAATACCATCGTGGTGCGGCCGCCCCAGCAGTCGCTCGCCACGTTCGGCACCACCACGGTCCGTTACTACCTCGTGTCCGAGCCCGTCTACGCCGACCTCGACGCGGGCGGGCCGCTCGACGAGGCGGTCGTGCGGGAAGGCGTGGTGCGGGCGCAGAAGCCGCAAGTGGTGACGCCCTACTACATGCTGCGCCACGAGGGCTTCGGCGAGAACGCGCGGCGCTTCTTGGAGCTCTTGATGCAGCGGCATGGCCCGCATGCGCCGGCGCTGCTCTACTCCTATAAGAACGAGAGCATGGAGACGAGCATCGTTTCCGGCGATCCGCAGGCCGTGGCGGCGCGCATCGCGAGCCGGCTCGACGATGACCGCAAGCCGCTCGAGGCCGTCATCCGCGGTGTCGGCGAGATGTGGGACGTTTCGCTGATGAAGTTCATATTCGACCTGACGAGCTCCTCCATCCGTGACAACGTGGCGGAGATGCACTCGCGCGGCATGTTGGAGGCGGACGGTGGCGTCCCGAGGGATGTCCGCGTGCGCGTGGAGCACCTGCTGGAGCTGGCCCGGCGCGGCGAGGCCCAGCCGGCCGACGTGCACAAGGAGATGCTGCGCTGGGGCCTGTTCGACGAGTACCAGGACCGGTTCCTCGATCTTTTCCGGAGACGCTAGTACCGCGCGATGCCCGCCGATTCCAATTCCATCCGCCTTTTGCCTGCCGTTCAGCCGCGGCCGGGCCGGGCTTCATCGCGTGCGGTCTCGATAGCAGCCACCACCGCCGGGGCCGACAGGTGCGCCGCCACGCGCGGGGTGCCGCGAGCCGTCGCGGCGCCGGGTGAGTCACCCTAGCGAGCGGGCGAGACGCATGAGGCTTTCAATCCACCTGTTCGACGCGAAGATCAAATGCCAATACCGCCGCTACTTGGCTCAAACCGACGTGGCGGTGGCGCTGCTGTTCGCGGTGCTATGGGTGGAAACCTACTTCACCAGCGTCGCGGAGGTGCGCGGGCTGCTGCTGGCGGTCATCGCGTCCACCGCGTTCGTCCTCTTCGCGCTGCCGGAGAACCGCACGGCGCACCCACGCAACGCGCTGGGCGGACACGCCGTGGGCCTGCTGGTGGGCGCGTCGTTCGCCCTCGTCAGCGATGGAGCCCTCAGCCTCGACCGGGCCGTCAACGCCGACATCCTGTTCGTGCTGTCGGCGGCGGCCAGCGTTGGCCTGTCGATGTTACTGATGGTGGCGACCAACACCGAGCATCCGCCCGCCGCCGGCACCGCGCTCGGCATTGTGTTCCACGGCCTCGACTGGCAAATCGTGCTGTACGTCGCCTTCAGCATCGTGGCGCTCGTTGGCGCCCACTGGCTGTTGCGCCGCCGGCTGCGGAACCTCTACTAGCCGCCGCGACGGTAGTGGAAGCTGGGCTGCTTCAAACGCGCCATCGCCGTGGCCCAATCCACGGTGGCGGCTTCGTCGGTCCACTCGGCGAAGCACGCGCCCTCGCCGGCCCAATCCGCCATGCGCGCCACCGCGTGGGAGTGCGGCGCGTTCCGCGTGTTGGCCACCATCGCGGCCCGGCCGCGCCAAACGCTGACGGTCCAGAAGCGGCGCTTGAGCAGCGAGGCCTTTAGCGCGCTCGCGACATGGCCCGGCGCCGCCTCGGCCTGCCGCTTGGACGCCAGCGCCAGCCGGATGAACGCGGGCACGTCGCGGAAGCGGCGCACGGGCAGGAACGTGGCGACGTGCAAATAGGGCTGGTTACCCGTCATGGCCGGCCTCCGCCTACGAAATGTGCGCCGCGCCGTTCACCTCGAGCAGCGCCCCGGAGACGTAGTTCGCGTGGCTCGACGCGAGGAACAGCAGCGGGCCCACCGCCTCGTCGATCGTGCCCACGCGCCCCATCGGGATCTGCGAGAGGTATTTCGCGCGCGCCGCCGCCGGCATGCCGAGCTGCGATTCGCCGACCTGCTCGTGCTGCTCTTCGCGCGGCCGGGTGAGGCGCGTGTCGATGGGCCCGTAGGCCACGCTGTTCGCCAGGATGTTGAACATGGCCCCCTCGAGCGCGATGGCGCGCGTGAGGCCGACGATGCCCGCTTTGGCGGCGGCATAGTTGGCCTGGCCGAGGTTGCCGAACGAGGACATGGAGGAGACGGTGACGACCTTGCGGGCCGTGGGCGTCTTGCCGGCCTCGCGCTCCTGCTGCGCCATGGCGCGCATTGCCTTGTACGCCTCGTGCGTCACGCGATACGTGCCATTCAAGTGCACGTCGATGATGGCGTGCCATTGCTCGTCGGTCATGCGGTGGAAGAACACGTCCCAGGTGAAGCCCGCGCATGTGATGACGAAGTCCAGGCCGCCGAATCGCTCCTTCGCCGCCGCCGCGAGCGATTCGGCGGTCCCCGGCGCCGTCACGGACCCGCGATGCCGTGGCACCGCGCGCCGTGGTCGCGGGCCTGCGCCATCGTTTCGTCCAGCGGGGTCTGCTCCAAGTCGTTGACGATCAACGACGAGCCGTGCCGCGCCAGCGCCAGCGCCACGCCCCGGCCGATGCCGCGCCCCGCGCCCGTGATGATCGCCACCTTGCCGGATAGCCCTTCCATGTGGTCGCCGCTCCTCGCCTTGCCCTGTTTCAGGAACGCCGTCGCCGTCGATTGACGCTTGGCCTGGGGCAAGGCAGGCGCCATTCTCGGTGGGCCAGCCCACCGGCGCAAGGCGGCTCTGGCGGCTTGGCGTTGTGAGCGTGCGCGATGCCCTGTTAGAATCGCCGCACTTCGTCGGCGCGCACCGCGCCACCAGCCGGGGACTCAACGAACGCCTGCCTTTGGCGCGACTAAGGAGCATCCGCACATGGTTGACACTCGCAGCTTCGACGGAATCGACACCGGCATGTTCGCCGACGCACTCGACATTCTCGGCATCGACGGCTCGATGACCGGCGTCACGCCGATCATGCACGGCCAGCGGTTCCACGGCCGCGCGATGACCGTGCGGATGCTCGTGGGCACGCCCGGCACCTTCGCGCCCGACGAGATCGGCCTCGGCCGCATCTTGGCGAAGGCCAAGGCCGGCGACGTCATCGTCATCGACGTGGGTGGGCACCCCATCACGGTTTGGGGCGAGCTCACCACCATCGCCGCGAAGAACTTGGGCGTGCGCGGCCTCGTGGTCGACGGCGCCGTCCGTGACGCCGACATCATCCGCGCGCACAAGTTCCCCGTGGTGGTGCGCCACGTGGTGCCCACCGCCGGCAAGACGCGCCTGCGGCTCGGCTCCGTCAACGAGGAGCCGGTGAAGGTCGGCGGCGTGAGCGTGCACCCCGGCGACTTCGTCTTCTCCGACGACACCGGCGTCGTGGTGGTGCCGCAATCGAAGTACGAGCAGACGCTGATCGAGCTCGACAAGATCAAGCAGAAGGAAGACGTCTTCAAGCAGGGCCTCGCCCGAGGGTTGAACTACCTCGACGCGGCGAAGGAACAGGGTCTCCGTCAGATTTAGCCGTGCCGCAAACCTGGGACCGTAAAAAAAGAGGAGGAGTGCCAATGGCCCTGAAGCCCTCGCAGATCAAGGAATTCGCGAACGCGTTGATCGAGGCCGAGACCCACTACGCCCCCATTCCGCCGTTGACCGCCTCCGTGCCTGACATGTCGGCCGCCGACGCCTACGCCGTGCAAATGGAGGTGCTCAAGCACCGCCTGCACCTGGGGCACCGGATCGTGGGCCGCAAAGTGGGGCTCACCTCGAAGGCGATGCAGCAGATGCTCAACGTCGACCAGCCCGATTACGGCGCCATCCTCGAGGACATGCTCATCAAGGACGGCGCGTCCTACGAGGTCAAAAGCCTGCTGCAGCCGCGCATCGAGGCCGAGGTCGCGTTCATGATGAAGAAGCCGCTGAAGGGCCCGAACGTGACCATCGAGCAGGTCATGGACGCCACCGACTTTGTGTTCCCCGCGCTCGAGGTAATCGACAGCCGCATCAAGGACTGGAAGATCAAGCTCGCCGACACCATCGCCGACAACGCCTCGTCGGCCCGCGTGGTGGTTGGCAACGCCAAGGCCCACCCGCGCGGCATGCAGCTGGACAAGGTGGAGCTGGTCTTCGAGAAGAACGGCAAGGAGATCGCGCGCGCCACGGGCGAGGCGGTGCTCGGGAACCCCGCCAACGCGGTGGCCTGGTGCGCCAACAAGCTCGCCGAGTTCGGGACCAGCATCAACGCCGGAGACTTGGTGATGCCCGGCGCGTTGGCCGCGGCAACGCCCGTCGCCGGGGGCGACACCATCAAGGCGACCTTCTCCGGCATCGGCAGCGTGTCGGTCAAGTTCGTTTAGCGGTACACTGACCCTAGGAGGAGCACCATGGCTGAACGGATCAAGTGTGCAATCGTCGGCTCAGGCAACATCGGCACCGACCTGATGATGAAGCTCCACGACCACCCAACCCTCGAGTTGACGATGGTGGTCGGCATCGACCCGAAGTCCGAGGGCCTCGCGCTCGCCAAGCAGGCGGGCTACTTCACCACGCACGAGGGCATCGAGGGCTTCAACAAGCATCACGAGATGGCGAAGATCGTGTTCGAGGCCACGAGCGCCAAGGCGCACATGTATAACGCTCCCATTTACAAGGAACTGGGCAAGATCGCCATTGACCTCACGCCGGCGGCGATCGGCCCCTACGTCGTGCCCTACGTCAACATCGGCGACGTGCTCGACGAGTCGAACGTGAACCTCATCACGTGCGGCGGCCAGGCGACCATACCGATCGTGGCGGCCGTGTCGAAGGTCGCCCGCGTGCCCTACGCGGAGATCGTCGCCACCATCGCCAGCAAGAGCGCCGGCCCCGGCACGCGCCAGAACATCGACGAGTTCACCGTCACCACCGCCACCGGCATCGTCCGCATCGGCGGCGCCGAGAAGGGCAAGGCCATCATCATCCTGAACCCGGCCGAGCCGCCCATCATGATGCGCGACACCATCTACTGCCAGGTCGAGGACATGGACCGCGAGGCCATTCTGACCTCGATCAAGGAAACCGTGAAGCGCATCCAGAAGTACGTGCCCGGCTACCATCTGAAGAACGACCCCATCTTCTACGAGGACCGCGTCGTCACCACCGTCGAGGTGGAGGGCGCGGGCATGTTCCTGCCGAAGTACGCGGGCAACCTCGACATCATGACGGCCGCCGCCGTCGAGGTCGCCGACCAGTTCGCGCACCACCTGCTGGGTATCGACAAGAAGACCGCCCCCGGCGTGACCAGGTAGGTCGCTCGCCAAGAAAGGAGCTCGCGATGGCCGAGAAGCGCAAGATACGCCTCGTCGATTCCACCATGCGCGATGGGTCGCACCCCATGGCGCACCAATACACGGTTGAGCAGGTCACGCAGATCGCCGCCGCCCTCGACAAGACCGGGGTGCCGATCATCGAGATCTCCCACGGCGACGGCCTCGGTGGCAGCTCGTTCAACTACGGCTTCTCCAAGACGCCGGAAGAGGACTTGATCGCGGCGGCCTCGAAGGTGATGAACAACTCGAAACTGGCGGTACTGCTGCTGCCCGGCATCGGCACGCAGGAGATTCTGGAGCACGTCTACGACAAGGGCGCCCGCGCCGTGCGGATCGCCACCCACTGCACCGAGGCCGACATCGCGCAGCAGCACATTGGCCTGGCGCGCGAGCTGGGCATGGAAACCCTCGGCTTCCTGATGATGGCCCACATGGTCGAGCCGGAGAAGCTGGTCGAGCAGGCCAAGCTGATGGAGAGCTACGGCGCCGAGGCGGTCTACGTGACCGACTCCGCCGGCGCGCTGCGGCCGGACGGCATGCGCCGCCGCGTCGCCGCCCTCCGCCAGGCGCTGGACTCGAAGACCAAGGTCGGCGTTCACTGTCACAACAACCTCGGCCTCGGCATCGGCAACTCGCTGGCGGGCGTCGAGGAGGGCGCCGAATACGTCGATGGCTGCTGCTGCGGCCTCGGCGCCGGCGCCGGCAACGCGCAGACCGAGGTGTTGGCCGCCGTGCTGGAGCTCGAGGGCTTCGACACCGGCGTCGATGTCTACAAGATCATGGACGTGGCCGAGGACATCGTCCGCCCGATGATGCCGCGGCCGCAAATCATCGACCGCGCCAGCCTCGTGCTTGGCTACGCGGGCGTCTACTCCAGCTTCCTGCTGCACACCTACCGCGCCGCCGCGAAGTTCAACGTGGAGCCTCGCGACATCTTGATGGAGCTGGGCAAGCGCAAAGTGGTCGGCGGCCAAGAGGACTCGATCATCGACCTGGCCTACGAGCTGAGCGTGAAGCAGAAGGCCGCGGCGAAGTAAACCGGACGTTAGCGCTTGATGAATGGAGGCCACCCCGGGCGCCCGGGGTGGCCTCTTTCATCGCGTCGTTTGATACCATGAACGGGAACTTGGAGTTGAGCGATTTGGAACGCCACCCGGTGGCTTCACCGCCACGAGAGCAGCGACTGCTGGAGCTGGCCCTCACGGGACTTGGCCGCCTCGGCGAGGCGCTTGCCGAGTCCGGCGGGAAGCCCGTGTTCGTGTTCGGCGGCATCCCCGGCGAGCGCGTGGTGGCGGAGGTGTTGCGCGAGCGCCGCGACTACATCGCGGCTCGCGTGACGCGGGTGCTCGACCCCTCGCCCGACCGCGTCGCGGCCCCGTGCACCTACTTTGGCGAGTGCACCGGCTGTCAATGGCAGCACATCCGCTACGAGCGCCAGCTGGAGATGAAGCGGGCCATCGTCGTCGATGCGCTGGAGCGCATCGGCGGCCTGCGCGACATCGACGTGCCGCCAACGCTGCCAAGCCCCGAGCAGTTCGGCTACCGCAATCACGCCCGCTTCACCGTGTGGCGCGGCGAGCGCGGCGCGCGGCTGGGTTACGTGCACCGCGAGACGCACCGGCACGTCGACATCGACCGTTGCTTGTTGATGGCACCATGGCTGGCGGAGGCAATGGCCGCCTTGCAGGGCCATGTCGGCGAGACGACGCAACTCTCGCTGCGGCTTGGCGTGAACACCGGCGAGTGGCTGCTGCAACCCCGCTTCGAGCGCGAGGGCTTCCCGCTGGAATCGGGCCAGAAGGCGTACCACGAGCGGATGCACGGCCATCTGTTCCAGATCTCGTCGCCGTCCTTCTTCCAGGTCAACACGCACCAAGCGGAGCGCATGGCGACACTGGTGCGGGATGCGCTCGGCCTCACCGGCGAGGAAGCCGTCGTGGACGCCTACGCCGGCGTCGGCACCTTCGCCGTGCTCATGGCCGACCGCGCGAGGCGCGTCATCGCCATCGAGGAATCCGCGTCCGCGCTGGTCGACGCCCGCGTCAACGTCGCCGGCCTGCCGAATGTCGAGTTGCGGCAGGGCAGGACGGAGGCGGTGCTGCTGGAGCTGGCCGCCAACGGGCCCGTCGACGCCGTGGTGCTGGACCCGCCCCGCGACGGCTGCATGCCCGGCACCCTGGACGCGCTGGTCCAGGCTCCGCCGGCGCGCATCGCCTACATCTCGTGCGACCCCGAGACGCTGGCGCGCGATCTCGCCGTGCTCACGGCGGGCCCGTTCCGCGTCGCATCCGTGCAGCCGGTCGACATGTTCCCGCAGACGCACCACGTGGAATCCGTGACGGTGCTGCGCCTGGATACCGAGCGCAAGCGGCGGCTGGATGCCCGGCAGCGCCTCGTGCTGGCGTCCGGCTCGCCGCGGCGCCGCGCGATTCTCGCGCACCTGGGCCTCGATTTCGCAGTCGCGCCGTCCAACATCCCGGAGGAAACCGGAGGGACGACGCCGCCCGCGATGCTCGCCGAGCGCCTGGCCCTGGCGAAGGCGCACGCGACCGCGGCCACGCAGCCGTCCGGCACCGTCATCGGGGCGGACACCGTCGTCGATTTGGATGGCGTGCCGCTGGGCAAGCCGGCCGATGCGGAGGAGGCGCGCGCCATGCTGCGCGCCCTACGCGGCCGCGAGCACCGCGTGATCACCGGCGTGGCGCTGGTGGATGCCGCGACCGGCGATGCTGTCGCCGGCCATCGCGCGTCGCGGGTGGCGATGCGGGACTACGCGGACGACGAGATCGAGGCATACGTCGCCACGGGCGACGCGCTGGACAAGGCGGGCGGCTATGCGGTGCAGAGCACGATGCTGCACCCGGCGCGCGACGTCCATGGCTGCTATCTGAACGTCGTCGGGTTCCCCGTGTGCGTGTTCCTCAAGCTGGCGGGGCGCTTTGGCTTGCGGCTTCGCGTGGATGCCAAGCAGCCGTGGCCCGAGCTCGACCGATGCCCCGAATGCGCGAAGCGCGCCCGTGGCGGGGATCGCTGATGGACTTCCTGGGCATCGGCATCCCGGAGTTGATCGTCGTCCTCGTCATCGCCATCGTGGTGCTCGGCCCGGCTCGCATGGTGGACATGGCGCGCCAGGTGGGCAAGTGGACGCGCGAGGCGCAGCGCGTGTTGCGGGAAACGGCGGACGAGGCGACGAGGCAGTTCGACGTGAAGGAAGTGAAGGACCTGATACCCCGCGAGCCGTTGCTGCCGCCCGACGACGTGGTGGCGAAGAAGCCCCAAGAGCCGCAGGCAGGGGCGACGCCCGACCCGTCCGCCGAGCAGGAGCGCGGCCGTGGCTAGCGAGCAGGCCATGACGCTTCGCGACCACCTGGAGGAGCTGCGGCGGAGGCTCACGATCACGGCGGTCTTCGTCGTCGCGACGACGGCGGCGGCGTTCGCCTTCCGCGACCGGCTGCTGGCGTGGCTGCTGCGGCCGGGCTTCGACCAGGTCGACTTCAAGCCGGTGTATACCGAGGTGGCCGAGCTGGTGGGCGTGGTGATGAAGGTGGCGTTCACCGCCGGCCTCGTGTTCGCGATGCCGGTCGTGCTGCTGCAAGTGGTGTTGTTCATCGCGCCCGCGCTGACGCGGCAGGAGAAAACCTATCTCTACCTGATGCTGCCGGGCACGCTGCTTGCGTTCCTGGGGGGCGTGCTGTTCGGCTACTACGTCATTTTCCCGCCGGCGTTCAACTTCCTCTTCACGTTCGAGGCCGAATACGCCGACCCCACCATCCGCATCTCCAGCTATATCAACGTCCTCACAATGATGATGTTCTGGATGGGCGTCGTGTTCGAGCTGCCCGTGGTCATGTTCCTGCTCGCGCGCGTCGGCGTGCTCACCCCGCGCATGCTGCACCGCTTCCGCCGCTTCGCCTACGTGCTGGCATTCGTGGTCGGCGCCATCATCACGCCGACATTCGACCCGGTGAATCAGGCGCTCGTCGCGGTCCCCGTCATCGTGCTCTACGAGCTGGGCATCGGTCTCGCGTGGGTGGGCCAGCGGTTGCGCGGCGCCACGCCGGCCGCGGCCAAAGTCCCGGCCCGGAGGTAAGTCGTTGAACACCGTCGTCCGGCGGGCGGCGGCGTCCATGCCGTTTTACTATGGTTGGGTCATCGTCGCCGTGGCCGCGGCGTCGAACATGTCACGCGTCGCCAGCGCGGTCGAAGTATCGTCAGTGTTCATGCCTGTGTTCGCCCGTGAGTTCGGCTGGAGCCGCGCGCTCATCGCCAGCGCCACCAGCATCGGCGCGCTCGCCAGCGCCCTGGCCGGCCCGCTCACCGGTCGCCTGCTCGACCGTTACGGCCCTCGCGTCGTCATCCCCGTCGCCGTGGGCGTCGTCGCCGTCGGCTGCTTCATCGTGGCGGGCGTCAGCAGCAGCCTCGTCTTCGTCATCGCCTACGGCTTCGTTCGCTTCGGCGGTCAGACCACGGTGCAGCTGGCGACTCCCGTCGCCGTCGCCAAGTGGTTCGTCCGCCGGCGCGGCACGGCCACCGCCGTGCTGTTCGCCGCATCGGCGATCACGCTCATCATCGCGCCGCTCGGCCTCCAACTCATCATCAACGCGACCAACTGGCGCGCGGGTTGGGTGGTGCTCGGCACGCTGGCGCTGTTGCTCGGCGTGCTGCCCGCGGCCGCCTTGCTCGTCAGGCGGCCCGAGGACATGGGCCTGCGCCCGGACGGCGACGGGGGCGTCGTCGAGTCCACGCTCCACCGCGCCACGCTCCAAGCCGACGCGAACCCGTGGACCCTGGCCGAGGCGATGCGGACGCCGACGCTATGGCTGCTGGTGGCGGCGACGGGGCTGTCCAGCACCGTGCTCATCGGCGTCAGCTTCCACCAGGTGTCCTACTACATCGAGCGTGGCGTGGCCGTCACGGCCGGCGCCGCGGCGGTGAGCATCGGCTCCGTGGGCGTCGCGGCCGGCAGTGGCTCGTTCGGCTGGCTGGCCGACCACGTGCCGACGAGGCGCCTGGCGATGGCCGCGTTCGCGTTGCTCTCGCTGTCCATCGGCCTGCTGCTCGCGGTCGACGGCATCGCGGAGGTGTTCGCGTTCGCGTTCGTGTTCGGTGTGCTCGTCGGCTGCTTCATGGTGCTGCCGACGCTGCTGTTGACGGCCTACTACGGGCGCGAGTCCATCGGCTCCATCTCCGGCGTGAGCCTCCTCGCCGCGGGGCTGGGGGCGGCGCTGGGCCCGCTGCTCGCCGGGCTGTTCCACGACCTGACCGACAGCTACCGGGCCGCCTTCCTTACCTTCGGGGGCATGGCCGGCCTCGGCACGGTGCTCGTCACGTTGGCGCGGCGGCCTTGGCGCTCGCCGGCATGAAAAAGGGCCGCCACCGCGAGGGGGTAGCGGCCCGGCGATGCCGAGCGATCACGGACCGGGGAATGAGCGTCGAGGCTAGCCCTTCGCCTCGGTCTTCGGCTCGGAGGCCGCCTCGGGCTTCTTCTCGTCCTCGCCCGTCGCGCCCTTCTTGAACTCGCGGATGCCCTTGCCGAGCGATCCGCCGATGTCGGCCAAGCGGCTGGCGCCAAAGATGACCAACACGATGACCAAGACGATGATCAGTTCCGGCCAGCCTAATCCGAACGGCATAAGCCCCTCCCCTTGGGCGGATCCAACGTCGTCAGCATAGCACTCGCCGGCGGCTTATCAACAGCGCCGTCGTTTAATGCCTATTTAACGCCACGGATGAGGGCGACTCCGCCGAGCAACGCGACGATGCCCAGCGCGCGCGGAACGTGGATGTGGCGCACCGGCGAGCCGAACGCGCCGATATGGTCCAGCACCACCGCCGCCACGAGCTGGCCCGCGAGCAGGGCGCCGAGGAACAGCCCGATGCCGATTTTCGGGCCGAAGAACGCCACCCCCGTGAGCAGGGCGATGGCGAAGAAGCCCGTGATCGCGAGGTAGGCCGGCAGGCCCCGCATGACGAGCCCCAACGCGACGCTGGATGCGACGGCGAGGACGGCCCACGCGGAAACTCGGTCGAACGGGGCAGGGAGCACGACGTGGGCGTTCGTCAACGACTTGATGCCCAGGACGAGCGCGAACCCCGCGACGGTGCCCATGAGCGATGTCCACGACGCCTCCAACGGCGCCCGCTGGCGGCCCATCGCGCTAATCATCGCCAGCTGGACCGCATTGCCCGCGCCCACCGCGAACGCGGCCGCGATGTATATGATCTGCATCCAACTCAGCCTTTCATTTCGTGATGCGGTCAGCGACGGACGCTCGGCGAGCGCAGGCCCACCGCGCGCGTCAGCAAGTCGACCAATGCGAGCTCGTCCGTCGTTTCGCCCGTCTTCATGGCAAGGTCGGCGGCCAGCAGCAGCCGGTAGAGCCCGCGCACGTCGGCCTCCGAAAAGCGGCGTGCTTGGTCGGCCGTCTTCCGCAGCACGAACTCCTGCTGGATGCCCAAACGCCGGCCCCACTCTACCTGAGGCACCCGCTCGCGCATGAGCGCCTGCGCGAGGGCGACCAGCCGCGCCTGCCGCGCGATCATCGCGATGAGCGATTGGCCGGACGAGCCGTCGCGCAGCAACCGCTCCAGGTGGGCCAGCGCGGCATCCAGGCGGCGCTCCATGACGGCATCCACGAGCTCGAACACGGTGCTCTCCCGCGCGGTCGACACCAGCGCCCGCACGGCTTCCGCCTCGATCGGCCGCCCGCCCGCGTGCACGGCCAGCTTTTCGATCTCGTTGCTCATCTGCCACAGGTCGCCGCCGACGTACTCCGCCATCAGGCTCACCGCCTCGTTCGAGATCGCGATTTCCCGCGCGGCGGCGCGGTCGCGCACCCACTTCTCCAGCCCTTCGTGGCGCGGCGGCTGAAACTCGACCATGCGCGCCTTGCCGCCGAGTCTGCCAAGCGCCGCCAGCAGCGGGTTGTCGCGCTTCAGCGCCCCGTCCACGAACGCGACGTCGGTGGTCGGCGGCAACTGTTCCAGCATGCCCGCGAGCTGCGCGTGCGGGCTCGTCGCCGGCTCCGGCCGGGCGCGTTGGCCCCGCCTGGCGGGACGCTGCGATTCGGCGGCCGTGAGCAGGCCGTGGACGATCACCAGACGGCGCTCGCCGAGGAAGGGCATCACCATGGCGGCCCCGGCGAACTTGTTGAGGTCGAACGAGTCGCCCTCGAACCGCGAGATGTTGGAATCCCACGCCTCGCGCGGGCCGACGGCCTCCCGCAACGCCCGAAGCGCCTCGTGAATGGAGAAGGAGTCGTCGCCGTGGAACACGTGAATCAATGGGGGCCTCGAAACGGAGTGCGCCACGAGGGCGCGCCGCTAGTCTACCGCACGCCATGGCGAGACCGCGCCGTATAATGCCCTGCACTACCTCGTGACAGGAGCCCATTCATGGCGACGAACCCTTACAAGCGGCACAGCGCGGTGATGACGGACGGCCCGTCGCGCGCGCCCGCGCGAGCAATGCTCAAGGCGATGGGATTCACCGACGAAGACCTCGCCAAGCCGATCATCGGCGTCGCGACGACATGGATCGAGACGATGCCCTGCAACTACAACCAGCGCGAGTTGGCGGCGTACGTCAAGGAGGGCATCCGCGCCGCCGGCGGCACGCCCATGGAGTTCAACACCATTTCGGTGTCGGATGGCGTGACCATGGGCACCGAGGGGATGAAGGGCTCGCTCGTCAGCCGCGAGGTCATCGCCGACTCCATCGAGCTCGTTGCGCGCGCGCACTCGTTCGACGGCATCGTGACGCTGTTTGGCTGCGACAAGACCGGCCCCGGCTCGGCCATGGCGCTGACGCGGCTAAACCTGCCGGGCCTCGCGCTCTACAACGGGTCCATCGCGCCGGGTAAATACAAGGGCCGCGACCTCACCGTGGTGGACGTGTTCGAGGCCGTGGGCGCGTACGGCGCCAACAAGATGTCGCTGGAGGAGCTGACGGCGATCGAGAACGCCGCCTGTCCCGGCGCGGGCGCCTGCGGCGGACAGTTCACGGCGAACACGATGGCGATGGCGATCGAGTTCCTGGGCCTCAGCCCGGCGGGCGCCAATGCCGTGCCCGCGCTGGGCAAGGCGAAGGCGGAGGCCGCGCGGAAGGCCGGCGAGCTCGTGATGGAGCTGGTCAAGCGCGATCTGAAGCCGAAGGACATCTTGACCCGCGGCGCGTTCGAGAACGCCATCGCCGGCGTGGCCGCCACCGGCGGTTCGACGAACGCGGTGCTGCACCTGCTGGCGATCGCCCGCGAGGCCGGCGTGCCGCTGGAAATCGATGACTTCGACGACATCTCGGAGCGCACCCCCATCGTCGCGACGATGAAGCCGGGCGGCCTGTACGTGGCCGAGGACCTTTACAATGCCGGCGGCTATGGGCTGGTGTCGCGCGAGCTGGTGGCGGCCGGCGTCGCCCACCCCGAGGAGCGCAGCGTCACGGGCCAAACGCTCGGCCAGGTCGCGGCGACAGCGGTGGAGACGCCGGGGCAGCAGGTCGTCGTGTCGCACAAGAAGCCGTTCAAGAAATCGGGCGGCATCGCCATCTTGCGCGGCAACCTCGCGCCGGAGGGTTGCGTAGTGAAGCTGGCGGGGCACGAGCGCACCTTGCACCGGGGCCCCGCTCGCGTGTTCGACCGAGAGGAGGAGTGCTTCGCCGCCGTGCAGGCCGGCAAGATCAAGCCGGGCGACGTGGTGGTGGTGCGCTACGAGGGGCCGGCCGGCGGCCCCGGCATGCGCGAGATGCTCGGCGTCACGGCCGCGATCGCCGGCGCGGGCCTCGGCGAGAAGGTCGCGCTCATCACCGACGGCCGTTTCTCCGGCGGCACGCGCGGGCTGATGCTGGGCCACATCGCGCCCGAGGCGTACCGCGGCGGCAACATCGCCTTCGTGCGCGAGGGCGACATCATCGTTCTCGACGTGGCGAAGCGGGAGCTGAACGTCGAGGTGTCGGACGCGGAGCTGGCCCGTCGCCGGCAGGGCTGGACGCCGCCGGCGCCGCGCTATACCACCGGCATCTTCGCGAAATACGCGCTGACGGTGTCGTCGGCCAGCGAGGGTGCCGTCACCAGTCCAGGCCTCAAGGGCAGCACCTGGTAGGGGCCACGATGCCGTCAGAAAAACAGCGCATTGAACGAGCGACCGCGATGTGATTTGCTCGGATAGGCATACCGCCATCGAGTTCGGCATCGAGGTGACATCGCTTTAGGAGATCGACGATCCCCGATTCGGAGGTTCGTTCGGCATTGGGGGATACCCCGGAGCGGGCGCCGCGCGAATCGCGGGTCGCCAGGGCCCGGTGGCTGGAGGCGGCGCGAGCGGAAGGCAAGTCCGCTCCCGCGTCGCGGTATCGCCCGCTGCCATGCCGCGTCGCGGGCTTAGCGGCGGAGAGACCTGAACCGAGTGCGCGAGGGAGGGGTCATGGCCGAGCACGTTGGAATCGAAGTCATCGAGCGCGTCCGCCCGGCGATCGCCCGGATCGCCAAGGGCTACGCCAAGCGTCTCGCCGGCTTGCTCCACTGCGACATCCGCGTCGAGGCAAGCGAGGGCGTCGGCGTCTACGCCGAGAACGGCGCGCCAAAGAGCACACAGGAGGAGCGCGGCCTGTCGTTCGGCGTCCGCGTGCTCGCCGAGTCCGGGGGCGCCGTGGCGCCAGGCTACTTCGGACGCACGCTCGGCACCGCCGACGTCCACCGCATGAGCGCCATCGTCCGCGAGGGCGTCAAGCACGCCCACGAGCGGGCGCGGGCGTCCGCCGCGCGCAAGGCGGCGACGCGCGGGCGTTTCGGCCGCCTCGCCGACAACCTCTACGACACGCGGCTCGCGCCGGTACGGGCCCACGTCGACACCGTGCCCGCGATCTTCGAGATCGACCCTCGGTCGCTGTCGCTTGGGGCGATCGCGGCCGAAGTCGGGAAGATATCGAAGGCGGTGGCCGGCTTTAGCGCCACCGTGCGCTACAACGGCATCGGCGCGTCGTCGGTGCTCATCCGCAACCTCTACTGCTCCTCCGAGGGCGCCAACATCGACCACACGTTCGCGCAGTCGGAGGCGTTCGTGTTCGTGATGGCGAACGGCGAAACGGGGCCGATGGAGCTCTATGACTTCAGCGGGCACCAACGCGGGTGGGAGGTGCTCCAGCGCGGCTACGACCACGCCTCGATCCAGTTGCCGTCGCTGCGCGACTTCGCCCTCGACTTGACCAAGGTCACCGTCGAGACCGCCGACGCGCCGCCACTGCCGTCGAGCGAGGGCCCCGTGCCCGTCGTTACCGATCCGCACTACAACACGCTGCTGGTGCACGAGATCGTCGGCCACCCCGTCGAGCTGGACCGCGCGCTCAAGATGGAGGCGGGTTACGCCGGGCGATCGTGGCTGCTGAACGACCTCGGCGAGTCGCAGGTCGGCAAGCGGATCGCCTCGCCGCTGGTGAACGCCGTCTCCGATGCGTCCATCGAGGGCTTCGGTTACTTCCCGTATGACCACGAGGGCACGAAGGCGCGGCGCGTGTGGCACATCCGCGATGGCGTGCTGGAGGAGTTCCTCACCAGCCGTCAGACGGCGGCGATCGCCGGTGTCGAGGCGAATGGCGGCTACGTCGCGACCGACGCGTCGATGGTGCCGCTCGTCCGCATGACCAACACCTTTTTCGTCAGCGGCGACACGCCCCCGGAGGAGCTCTTCAAGGACATCGACCACGGCTATTACGTGAAGGGCCACCGCATACCGTCGATCTCCGAGTCGCGCGAGAACTTCCGCATCAGCGCGAAGCAGGTATACGAGATCAACCACGGCGAGATTGGGCGGCTGTACCGCGATGGAGCCGTCATGTCGGACTCCAAGGACTATTTCATGCGCGTCGACGGGGTCGGGAACGATTTCCACCTGTACCCCATTCCTAACTGCGGCAAGGGCCAGCCCATGCAGGCCAAGCGCATGAGCAACGGCGGGCCCACCATGCGCAGCGTCGCGCGCGTCGTCGGGCCGTAGGGGGCGCATAATGGAAGCATTGCCGATTCCGCACCTACCACCAAGCCGCGAGCATCGATCCGAGGGGCGTGCTTTCATTGCTCTCTACAGAGAACAAAGTTCATCGGAGTCGGAGTTTGTAAGTCAGGCTATCGATCTCGCATGGATCGTTCATCGCCCGGACGAGGGAACGTACCCCTCGACCGATGACTACGAATGGCTAGCTAATCATATTTTTCAGCTTGAGGAGCACGCTAGCAGACGGCAACCGGATGAGAAGCCTTCTCCTGAGCGCTTACTTGCCAATGCCCATTTAGCATGCGTCATCGGCCAGTGCTTTATGCACATCGATTACTACCAACCAACCGAAAGGTGCGAGCCCGCTTGGGAGCGAGTTCTCTCTGGGCTAGCGATATTGCAGCCTGAGTGGGGAGGTAACGACCTTACCCATGAGCTCCCTGTGAATGAATTGGGTGCCCACGCATTGGCTGGCTGGGCGCACTGGGCACTACTGGATCTCAGGCGATACAACAAAGATCACGTTGGTAGTCTAGAGCATGCAACTGCTGCGATACGGAAGACAATGGAAGTGTGGGACCCGGCTTTTAGATATGACTTCAGTCACTATGAGCACGAAGCAGAGCACCCACCTAGCTTTTCGTTACCGACTCTTGTGCGGTTCACAAGCTTCATGGATATTGACGCTTACGGCCAAACTGTGAAGTATCGATGGCCAATCAAATTCATACCGTCATTGATTGATTGGGACGAGTCCACAACTGACCCGCTGGCATCTAATAACGAGCCCCTCAATGCCGGGGACATGGCGTTTAGCTATCTGTGGCAAGGCTACGAATTGGTTGAAGATAGGGCACTTACGGATGAGGCAGGGGGCCGCAAGGTTCTGGATTTCCTAGACGCCATGAGGGAAGCGAACGAAGACGATATAGATCCGAATTGGCAACTGGAAATTGCAGCCGCAGTGGCTAAGCATAAGTCTTTACTCTCAAGAGAGAATATTTACCCATACCTAAAGGAAGTACTAAATTCTCAAGAGCCTGGGCCAGCGAAACGAGCAGCAGAACAGCGGCTGAGACGCTATTTTGTCAACGACCAGATGTGGAATCTATTCCCGCAGCGAGCTCGCGATCGCTTTATCGCTGCAGACGACATTGTATTTGCTGAAGAACCGACACCGGCGGCAATGGCTCTCAACTGCCTGCAGACGGTAACAGAAGCAATCTTTGATCTGTTCTTTGGTTCTCTATTATCAGACAGAGCACTCACGGAACATCTAAAAACTAGGCGATCCAAGCAGCCTCCTGTTAGAGCATCGCTACCGGCCAAAGCTACACTGGCAGACTGGGCATTTCTTTTTCGAACCTCCAGATTTGGTGAGCTGCTACGCAAGAAAGGACTAACGAATGCAAAGGTGCTCCAATTTCGAGATGGGCCGCTGCGATGGTTAGAAACAGAACTTCTTAGCAAGCGCAACATCTCAGAGCACGAGACAGATGTGCCATCGAAGGGTGTCTGGAATATCTACAGGACATTCTTCGTTATTGGTAGGGAAGGTTTTCTTACTGCTTTATTCGAAATGCATTTACCGTCACCCGGATCGAAGAAGGGCATCTAATGGAAGCCGCCGTCGTCGTGCTCGCGGTCGCGGTGGGGCTGCTCGCCATCGCGCTGGCGATGGCGCTGCGTCGGCAGGGCTCCAAGTCAGCCGACCTCGCCCGCGCCTCGGAGCAGCTGCTGACGCTCGCCGAGCAACGCTTCGCCCGCCAGGCCGAGGCAGCCGCGTCGGACCTCACCGGCAAGAAAGCACTCATCGACCAGCGGCTTGAGCAGATGGGCGCGACACTGCAACAGGTCACGACCTTCGTGCAGGGCGTCGAGAAGGAGCGGGCGGGCCAGTTCAGCGCATTGAGTACGCAGCTGAAGCTCGTCGGCGAGCAGACCGCCGCGCTCACCACCACCACTTCGACGCTGCGCGAGGCGTTGAGCAGCACGCGCGCTCGCGGCCAGTGGGGCGAGCGCATGGCCGACGACATCCTGCGGCTCATCGGGTTCGTCGAGGGCGTGAACTACCGCAAGCAGGCGGTGGTCGAGGGCGCCGGCTCGCGTCCTGATTTCGTGTTCCTGCTGCCCGGCGGGCTCCGCATGAACATGGACGTGAAGTTTCCGCTGGACAACTACCTCGGCTACCTCGCCGCCCAGTCCGACGGCGATCGCGAGGCGCGGAAGGCGGCGTTTCTGCGCGACGTGCGCGCGCGAGTGCGCGAGGTCACGGGGCGCGAATACATCGATCCCGAGGGTGGCACGGTTGACTACGTGCTGCTGTTCATTCCGAACGAGTCGCTGTACGCGTTCATCCACGAGCAGGACACCGGCGTGCTCGATGCGGCGCTGCGGAGCCGCGTGATCTGCTGCTCGCCGATGACACTGTTCGCCGTGCTCGCCGTCGTGCGGCAGGCGGTCGACACCTTTGCCCTGCAACGGGAGTCGGAGCAGATCGTCGCGCTGATCGGCCGCTTCAACGAGGAGTGGGCCAAATTCAACGGCAGCCTGGAGCTGATCGGCAGGCGGCTGGCGTCGACGCAAAAGGCCTTCGACGAAGCGGTGGGTCCGCGCAAGCGTCGGCTCCAACGCCCGCTCGACCGGATCGAGGCGCTGCGCCAGCAACGCGGCATCGACGTCGCGCCCGGCGAGGAGCCCGACCTGGCGCTCGTCGCGGCGGACATATCGGACGAGAAGGATAGCTAATGCTTACCGTGCCTCAACTGAAGCGAGCCGTGGCCGACGCCATCGCCTATCTGCGGACCGTGCCGGACGTGCAAGAGGCGGAGGTCTTCATGGCCGCGAACGCCAACCTCATCACGCGGCTGGCGTTCACGTCGCACATTCCATCCAACGGCGTCGAGGAGCCAAAGTCGAACGAGTCGTTCGGCGTGGGGCTACGCGTCGTGTTCCGCGACGGCGGCGGCATCAAGCAGGGGTTCGGCAGCGAGCCGAGCGACATGACCCTGGCCGGCGTCGCGCAAGCGCTTGACAAGGCCCGCCGCGGCGCGGTGCCCGACCCTGAGTTCGTGTCGCTGCCGCGCATGGGCGCGAAGCCGCGACGCTCGCTCATCAAATATCACGACCCTGCCCTGATGAAACTGGACGACGCCGGCCTGGTCGATCTCGGCTGGCGCGTCGTCGATGGGGCGTTGGAGGTATTCCAGTCGTCCGAGGCGTTGCTGGAGTGGTCGAGGTCGCCCGATACCGTGAAGGACCTGGGGCTGATTCTGACCGGCGACATGATGGTGATTCAAGAGCGCGTTGCGGTGGGCAACACCGTCGAGGGCGCCGTGATCGGCGACGAGACGGCCCTCATCTCGTCCGTCGCCACGTCGATGGTCGAGCGGCGCAACACCAAGGGCACCGGCTGGCACGTGGGCGGCACGCTTGCGGGCTTCGGCGACGGCCCCGGCGACGATGCCGCCCGCAACGCGATTCGCGCCGCCGATGGAGTGCGGATACCGGAGGGTGAATACCGGGTGGTGCTGGGGCCGCAACCGGTGACCGACATCCTGAACAACCTCGTGCTGCCGGGGCTCAGCCTGGGGCTGTTCCACGCATGGGCCTCGCCGTTCCAGGGCAAGCTTGGCAAGCAGATCGCGTCGCGCACGCTCAGCATGTACGACCACGGCGCGCTGCGCGGCCTCGCGGCGAGCAAGGGGGTCACCGACGAAGGCCTGCCCACAGGTCGCACCGACCTCATCCGGCATGGCCGCCTGGTGGGGCTGCTCGCCAACTGGTACGAGCACCAGCGCGCGCTGCACGATCCCGAGGGCGCGAGGAAGCTGGGAGTCGATCCCAACCTTTACGTGGCGGCCATCGCGCCGCGCAACGGCTTCCGCTTCGGCATGGGCGGCGGACGGCACTTCACGCAGCCACCGGGCATCGCCGCGACGAACGTGATGGTGGAAGGAACGGAGGAGGTGCCGACCGACGAGCTGTTGCGCCGCGTCGGCGACGGCATCTACATCGGCCGCATCTGGTACACGTACCCCATCAACGGCATCACGCAGGGTGACTTCACCTGCACCGTCATCGGCGATTCCTACCTCATCAAAGACGGCCGCCTCGGCAAGCCGCTGCAGCCCAACGCGGTGCGCCTGAACGACAACACGCACCGCATATTGAACGGCATCATCGGCATTGGGCGCGAGAAGAAGCCGACGGTGGTTTGGAACGCCGACGAGATCGTCCACGCCCCGGAGATCGCCATCGAGTCGGTCGCGATCAACGAGGTCGGCGACGCGCTTATGAAGGGCGACTAGGCAACGGCGCGCGAGGTGCCGTCCATCGCGGCGCCTTCAGCCGGCCGCGACGACAATCGTGTCCTCGGGCGGGACCGGCTCGTCATGCGCGCGGAGATCGTCGGGGTAGCGGTCAATGGCCTGTTCGCCACGACCATTGCCTCCTCATGCGTTTCGTTCCACGCCTGGCAACCAGGCGGGGGCGGCACGGCCACGCGATACCGGCCGCCTTCTTCTCGGGTGAGGGTCACATTAGGGCGCGACATCGCCTGCTCACGGGTGAACCCCGGCAGGTCCGCGGCGCGTCATGGTCGCTAGCCGGCAATCCGCACCACCTCGCGCTGCACCGGCGTCGTGATCTCGAGGCCTGCCGGGCCGATATGTAGGTCGATCTCGGAGCGTACCCCGAACTCGGGCAGGTAGACGCCCGGCTCAATGGTGAAGCCCAGCCCGTGCAAGAACGTGCGCTCGTCGTGCGTCTCGGTGCTGTCGAGGTTCACGCCGCCCGCGTGCACCTGCCTGCCGAGACTGTGCCCCAGGCGGTGAAAGAACCGGTCGCCGTGGCCCGACCGCGCGATGTGGTCGCGCGCCACCTTGTCGACCTCCCACCCCTGGGCGTTGCGCCCGCTGGCGATGCGCTCGCGCAGGAATTCGGCGGCGATGTCGCGCGCGCCGGCCACGAGGTCGAAGATGCGCTGGTGCGCCGCGGGCACCTTGTCGCCCACATAGCCGACCCAAGTGATATCGGCGAAGATGCCGTCCGGGCCGGGGTCGCGCGCCCAGAGGTCGATGAGCACCCAATCGCCGCGCTCGAAGCGGGCGCCGTGCTCCGGCGACGGCTCGAAGTGCGGCTCTGACGCGTGGCCGTTCGCCGCGACCACCGGGCCGTGGTCCGTCCACAGCCCCTCCTCGCCGAAGCGCGAGCGAATGAACTCCGCGATGTCGTGCTCGGTCACGCCGCTCGCCAACCGCTCGCCGATGCGACCGAAGGCCTCGATGACGATGCGGTGGATGGCCTCCGCGGCGCGCCGGTGCGACGCCAATCCCGCCGCCGTCCAACGCTGCGTCGCGTATTGCAGCAGCTCCGCCGAGGAGACCACCTCGATGCCGAACGAGCGCACGAGCTCGACCGTGCCGGCGTCGACGCGCGAGGCGCGGGGCAAGCGGCGCATCGGCGAATATTCCATCGCCAGGCGCCGGTACGGTCGCAGCAGCGCCCGCAATTGGCGGTGGCAATCGTCGAGGCCGACGTAGCGCCGCGCATCGACTTCCGGCACGTCGATGCGCCCGCCATCGACGCCCGCGTGCAGCAGCACCGGCCGCCCGGCGGGCGGGACGAGCAGGAACACGGGGCGCGTGAGGAAGCCCGTCGCGCCGACGAGGTCGGCGAAGGCGGGGTTCATGCCCTGGTAGTCGTACACCAGCCAGGCGTCCATCGCGTCGCTCGCCACGAGGAACTCTTGCGCCTGCCGCAAGGGAGTCGCCATGCCGGACCTCCGTTCGTTAGAACATCGACCGCAGCTGGCCGCCGTCCACGGGGATGCTGAGGCCCGTGATGAACCCCGCCCGCGTCGACGCGAGGTACGCGATGAGGCCGCCGACCTCCTCCGGCTCGCCGAAGCGGCGCGCGGGGATCAGCTCCAGCCGCTGCTGCATCGCCGTGCTCACGTCGCGGTTGTGGAACCGGGCCTGCATCTCGGCGACCGCCTGCAACCTCCCCGTCGCGATGGAGCCGGGCAGCACGTTGTTGACCGTGATGCCCTCCGCCGCGACCTCGGTCGAGAGCACCTTGGCGTAGGCGGCGGCGGCCGTGCGCGCGACGGTCGACGTGGCGAGGTTGTCCTCCGGCTGCTTGATCGCGAGCGAGAGCACGGTGACGATGCGGCCGAACTTGCGCTGGCGCATGCCCGGCAGCGCGAGGCGGTTGAGCCGCACGGCGCTGAAGAAGTTGAGGTTGAACGCCGCCAGCCACTGTTCGTCGGTGATCGCCGACGGCTGGCCGGGCGGCGGTCCGCCGAGGTTGTTCACGACGATGTCGACCGCCCCCCAGCGTCGCGAGGCTTCCGCGAACGCGGACTCAGCGCCGGCGCCGGTCCCGAGGTCGGCGGCCACGCCGAGCACGCGGCCCGGCTCGGTGGCGTTGCCTATCCGCTTGATGGCGTCGGCGACCTCGGCGGCGTTGCGCGCGACGATGGCGACCCGCGCGCCCTCGGCCGCGAGCGCGTGCGCGGCCGCGAAGCCGATGCCCTTGCTCGCGCCACCGACGATGGCGACCTTGCCGGCGAGTCCTAGGTCCACGATAGCCCTCCGTCGCACGTTGACCGCATCATACGGAGGCGGCCACCCACCGGCAATCGCGTCCGTGCGATGGACGGCGCGCCGGACGTGCCGCCAAGGCGCCTCGTGTCGCGACACGGCATCGGCGACGTGCCGTGGTGGCCACGTACCGCTACAATCGGCCCATGTCTCGCTGGAGGTGTCGCACATGCCCGGCCCACTTGACGGTATCCGCGTTCTCGACCTCACCCGCATCCTATCGGGCCCGTTCTGCAGCATGGTGCTCGCCGACCTGGGCGCTGACGTGGTGAAGGTCGAGGAGCCGGACAACGGCGACCCGGCGCGCGGCAACGGGCCGTTCATGGACAAGGAGAACCGCTTCAGTTCCTACTTCATGTCCATCAACCGCAACAAGCGCGGCGTCGCCATCGACCTCAATTCGCCCAAGGGCCGCGATCTGTTCCTGCGCATGGTGCCCCACTTCGACGTGCTGCTGGAGAACTACCGTCCCGGCACGATGCGAAAATTCAACCTGACCTACGACGTGTTGAGCCAGGTGAACCCGCGGCTCGTCATGGCGAGCATCTCCGGCTTCGGGCAAACAGGGCCCTACGCGGCGCGGCCCGCGCTCGACGTCATCGTGCAGGGCATGGGCGGCCTCATGAGCATCACGGGCGAGCCCGGCGGCGAGCCGGTGCGCGTCGGCACCAGCATCGGCGACATCACCGCCGCGCTGTTCACCGGCAATGCCGTGCTGGCCGCGCTGTTGGAGCGAGAACGCTCCGGCAAGGGCCAATACATCGACATCGGCATGATGGACTGCCAGGTGGCGATCATGGAAAACGCCTTCTCGCGCTACTTCACGTTGGGCGAGGTCCCCCGGCGCCTCGGTTCGCGGCACCCCAGCTCCACGCCGTTCCAGGCGTTCAAGACGAAGGACGGACACGTCGTCGTCGCCATCATGGGCGGCGGCACCGATCAATGGCCGCTGCTCTGTGCCGCCCTCGATCATCCCGAATGGATCGACGACGAGCGCTACGACACCGGCTGGAAGCGCACGCAACGCTACGACGAGCTGATCCCGCACCTCAACGAGGCGTTCCTCCGGAAGACGAACGCCGAGTGGGTGGAGATACTCGGCGACATGGGGCTGCCGGTGGGGCCGGTGCAGAACATCGCCGAGGTGGCGAGCGACCCCCAGATGCGTCACCGCGAGATGTTCGTCGACCTGCCGCACCCGGTTTTCGGGACATGGAAGTCGACCGGCAACCCGATCAAAATGTCACGCACGCCCAGCGGACCGCGCTTCGTGGCGCCGCAACTCGGCGAGCATACCGCCGAGGTGCTGCGCGAGGTGCTGCGCTTGACCGACCAGCAGGTCGCCGAGCTGGTGGCCGAGGACGTGGTGGGCGCCGGGTAGGGGACTAGACACCTCCCGATGCGAGCCGTAGCGCCGCCTCGTAATCGGCGCGCGTGTTGAGGTTCGCCAGCGCCAGCGGATCGTCCGACGGCACGAGCAGCCGCTCCGCCCGGTGCCGCGACACGACCGCGCGCAAACCCTCGGACGCTTCGCTCACGTTCAGTAGCTCATCGCGTAAGACCGCGCTGAACAGCGGCGGATGCCCGGGCCTACCATCCAGCGCCGGCACCGCGATGAGTGGCCGCGAAGCCTCCCACGCAACTCTCAAGTCGCGTAAGAGCGTCACGGAGCGGGGTTGATCGATGCTGGCGACGAGTACCGCGTCGGCGTCGGCGGGGACGGCGCGCACCCCGGCCACGATGGAGGTCGAGCGGCCCCCGGCATGGCCGTCGTTGACGACGATCGAGACGCCCGGATGGCTCGGCACTTCCGCGCGGAGGCGCTCGGCGGCGTGGCCGAGCACGACCACGATGGGCGAGTAACCGGCCTCCCGCAGCGACTCCACGCCCCACGCGAGCAACGCGCGGCCGCCCAGCCAGGGCAGGAGCGCCTTCGGCTCGCCCATGCGCGACGATTCCCCGGCGGCCAGCAGCAGCGCGGCGACGCCCGGCATGGCTAGCCCCGCACCAGCACGAGGTGCCTCTCCCACTCGGGGCGCGTTTCCGGGTGGTCGGTGCGGTAATGCGCGCCACGGCTCTCCGTGCGGCGCAATGCCGCCTCCGCCATGAGCCAGCCAACCAGCGACATGTTCGCGACCTCGTGGCTCGCGCGGTCGTTGGCGTGCGGCGGCACCAGCGCCCACGCGCTCAGCCGGTCGGCGGCGCTCGTCAGGCGTTGCTCGTCGCGCAGGATGCCGACGTTGTTCCACATCAGCGACTGCAACGCCTCACGGTCCGGGCGCTCCGCCGCCGCGCCGTCGCGGTGCGTCACGCGGACGATTTCCTCCGCGCGCCCCCGGCCCCCGGCCTCGCCGCCCTCGCCAAGCGTGCGCTGGATGACGCGCCGCGCGAAGACGATGGTTTCCAGCAGCGAGTTGCTGGCGAGCCGGTTGGCGCCGTGCACGCCGGTACAGGTAACCTCGCCCGCCGCGTACAGGTTCGGCACCGACGTTTCGCCCCAAAGGTTCGTCCGCACGCCGCCCATCATATAGTGCGCGGCGGGCGCGACGGGAATCGACTGCCTCGTGATGTCGATGCTGTACTGCCGGCAGGTGTGAGAGATCGTCGGGAAGCGGGTCGTGACCACCTCCACCGGCAGGTGCGTCACATCCAGGTATACGTGATCGGTGTTCGCCGCGCGCATTTCGCTCACGATGGCGCGTGCCACGATGTCGCGTGGGGCCAAGTCCCTCAGCTCGTGGTAGCGCGCCATGAAGGCCTCGCCATTGCCGTTCCGCAGGATGCCGCCCTCGCCGCGCACCGCCTCGGAGATGAGGAAGCGCGGCGCGCCGGGCACCACCAACGCCGTGGGATGGAACTGGTAGAACTCCATGTCCATCAACCGTGCGCCGGCGCGGAACGCCAGCGCGACGCCGTCGCCGGTCGCCACCTCGGGGTTCGTGGTTGACCGGAAGAGCTGACCCGCTCCACCCGTGGCGAGGATGATGTGCCGGGCGGCGACATGGACCGTGAAACCAATGCGGATGTCGAGCACGTCGACGCCCTCGGCCGCGCCGGTGCGGGGGTCGGTGCGGATCGACATCGCCAGCGCGTACTCCAGCACCCGCACCCGCGAGTCTCGCGCGGCGCTCGCCAGCGTGGTTTCGATGTGCGCGCCGGTCGCGTCTCCGCCCGCGTGCAGCACCCGCGCGCGGCTGTGGGCGCCCTCGCGGGCCAGCGCCACCTCGCCGTGGACGGCGTCGAACGCGACGCCCATCTTGATCAGCTCGGCGACACGCTGCGGGCCCTCCGTGGTGAGCACCCTCGCCGCGTCGGCGTCGACGAGGCCGGCGCCCGCCGCCAGCGTGTCGCGCAGGTGCAGATCGGCTGTGTCGTCGCGCCCGACGGCGGCGGCGATGCCTCCTTGCGCGAACAGGGTGTTGCAGTCCTCAATGCTGCCCTTAGTGATGAGCAGCACGGAGCCGTGCTCCTGGGCGGCGAGCGCCGCGAACAGCCCCGCGATGCCGCTGCCGATGACGATGTAGTCGTAACGCTCGCGCATGCTCCTCACGTCCGGGAGGCGATGGACAGACAGGATTGTCGGACGATATGCTGATGGGGTCAAACGCGAGGAGACCGATGCGCGACGGCCACTGCACCGCCACCACGACGCCGCCGATTACGCAGGCCACGGCTGCCGGGGCGTGTGTCATGGCGGCCGTGGCCGTTACCGGCTAGGGCGCGCGGAGCGACGATCGCGGGGAGGGGCGCCCTGGCGCCCCTTTTCTTTGCCCAACGCGATGGCCCCCAGGCCGGCGACCTTTGCGGCGCGGGGCACCACCGCTATGATGCGACGGATAACGAAGCCGGACAGCGCCCGCCGCCACGCGCGGGGGCGCATGAATGAGGATGGGCCATGCCAGTAAAAGAGAAGAGCGAAGCCGAGGCGCGGCTGGAAGACCGGCGCCGCCGTTTGCGGCACTCGGCCGCGCACATCATGGCGGACGCGGTGACGAGGCTCTATCCCGGCACCAAATTCGCCATCGGGCCGGCGACCGAGGATGGCTTTTACTATGATTTCATGGCGGACAAGCCCTTCACGCCGGAAGACCTCGCCAAGATCGAAGAGGCGATGAAGCGGGAGATCGAGGCCAACCATGAGTTCGAGTTGGTCGAGGTCAGCCGGGACGAGGCGAAGCGCCGCTTCGCCGACCAGCCGTTCAAGCTGGAGATCATCGACGCGATTCCGGAGGGCGCGCCCATCACAGTGTACCGGCACGGCGGCTTCGTCGACCTGTGCCGCGGCCCTCACGTAGAATCCACCGGCCAGGTGCCGGCCCTCAAGCTGATGAGCGTCGCGGGCGCCTACTGGCGCGGCGACGAGCGCAACCCCATGCTCCAGCGCATCTACGGCACCGCGTGGGAATCGCGCGAGGCGCTGGACGCCTACCTGCGCCGACTAGAGGAGGCGAACCGGCGCGACCACCGCAAGCTGGGACGGGACCTCGACCTCTTCTCGATCTCGGACCAGGTGGGGCCGGGCCTCATCATCTGGCATCCGAAGGGGGCGCGCATCCGCTCCATCATGGAGGAACACTGGCGCTCCGAGCACCTGCGCCGGGGTTACGAGCTCGTGTATTCGCCGCACATCGGACGCGGCGCGCTGTGGGAGACGAGCGGGCACCTGGGCTTCTACCGCGAGAACATGTATGACGCGATGGAGGTCGACGACCAAGAGTATTTCGCGAAGCCCATGAACTGCCCGTTCCACATCCAGGTCTACAAGTCGGCCAAGCGCTCGTACCGCGAACTGCCGATGCGGCTGACGGAGATGGGCACGGTGTACCGCTACGAGCGCAGCGGCGTGCTGCACGGGCTCATGCGCGTGCGCGGCTTCACGCAGGACGATGCCCACATCTTCTGCCGCCCCGAGCAGGTAGAGGACGAGGTGATCGGCGTGCTCGACTTCGCGTTCTCCTTGCTCGGCGCCTTCGGCTTCACCGACTACGACGTATACCTCAGCACCAAACCGGAGAAGGCCGTCGGCCGCGACGAGGACTGGCGGCACGCGACCGATTCGCTGCGGCGCGCGCTGGAGCGCAAGAACATCGCCTATTCCGTGGACGAGGGCGGCGGCGCCTTCTACGGCCCGAAGCTCGACATCAAAGTGAAGGACGCGATCGGTCGGGCTTGGCAGTGCACCACCGTCCAGTTCGACTTCAACCTACCGGCTCGGTTCGGCCTGACGTATGCCGGTCAAGACGGCGTGGAGCATCAGCCATTCATGGTGCACCGCGCATTATTCGGGTCTCTTGAACGTTTCTTCGGGGTGCTGATCGAGCACTATGGCGGTGCGTTCCCGCTGTGGCTCGCGCCGGTGCAGGCGACGGTCATCCCCATCGCCGACCGCCACGTCGCCTACGCGCAAGAGCTGCGGAGCACGCTGACGGCCGCCGGCTTCCGCGTTCAGGTGGACGACCGCAACGAGCGCATGAACGCCAAGATCCGCGACGCTCAGCTGCAAAAGGTGCCGTACATGCTGGTGGTCGGCGACAAGGAAGCAGAAGCCAACGGAGCCGCGGTGCGGCTCCGGAGCGGCGAAGACCTCAAGATCGTGCCGACTGGCGACATCATCGCCCGCATGCAAGATGCAGTCGCGGACCGGCGGTAGGCCCGGCATGCGGCACCGCGACGCCTCGCTGCATGGCTCGACATCGCCCCACGGCGGCGCTCCATGAACGCCTTGGGCGCGTCGACGGCCATCGTCGGCACGACGACATGGGGGACGACCCTCGCGCTGACGTTGGCCCGCCGCGGCCTGCCGGTGCTGCTGCTCGCGCGCTCGCCGGCGGAGGCTGCTCGCCTCGAGGCTTCGCGCGAGCATGGGGCGCGGCTGCCGGGCCAGCGCTTCCCGCCATCGATGCGCGTCACAGCCGATGCCACGACATTGGCCGACGCGGCGATGGTCGTCTTCGCGGTGCCCAGCCAAACGCTGCGGCGCAACGCGCGGGAGCTGGCGCCGCGCATTCCGCGCGGCGCCGTGGTGATATCCGCGTGCAAGGGCCTCGAGCAGGCCACCGCGAAGCGCATGAGCGTGGTGCTGCGCGAGGAGCTGGGCGGCGCCAATCCGATCTGCGCGCTGTCGGGACCCAACCTCGCGCACGAGATCGTGTTGGGGTTGCCCGCGTCGACCGTCGTCGCCTCGGCGGACGACTCCGCCGCTCTCCGCGCGCAGGCGCTCATCAACTCCAACACGTTGCGCGTTTACACCAACAGCGATGTGGTCGGCACGGAGCTGGGCGGCGCGCTGAAGAACATCATCTCCATCGGCGCGGGCATCTGCGACGGCCTGCGCCTGGGAGACAACGCCAAGGCCGGCTTCGTTGGCCGCGGGCTGGCGGAAATCACCCGCCTCGGCGTCGCCGCCGGCGCCCACCCGCTGACGTTCGCCGGCCTCGCCGGCCTTGGCGATCTCATCGCGACCTGCTACAGCGCGTTGAGCCGTAACCATCGCGTCGGCGCGGCGCTCGCGCGGGGGCTCACGCTCCAACAGGCGCTGAACGAGCTTGGCGGCGAGGTGGCCGAGGGCGTTTCGACGACGCCGGCGGCGCTGGACCTGGCGAAGGCCCTTGGGGTCGAAATGCCCATCACCGAGACGACGCGGCGCGTGCTATTCGAGGGCCTCGGCGTGCGGGACGCCATCGCGGAGCTGATGGGGCGCGCGCCAAAGCCGGAGCACGCCTAGGCCGGTTCCGGGCCCGCGCTGGCGAGCAGCGTCACCCAATCGTCGTCGTGGAATTCCTGGCGTATCCCAAGACCTGCCTCGCCGAACGCATCGACGACGGACTGCCGCCGTTCTTGCAGGACGCCGGATGCGATGATCTCGCCGCCCGGCTTCAACAGGCGACGCAGCTCCACGGCCATCTTCACGAGGACGACCGAGTTGATGTTCGCGAGCACGAGGTCCGCTTCCCCGGGTGGGATGTCGGGGTTGGGCAGCGTGCCCGTGAGCAGCCGAGCGCGTCGCCCCACGCGGTTAGCGCGGATGTTGCCGCGCCCGGCCTTCGCCGCGACCTTGTCGATTTCGATGCCCGTCACGGAGCGCGCGCCGAGCTTGACGGCGGCAATGCTCAGAATGCCGGAGCCCGCGCCGACGTCGACGACCCGCGCCCGCGGGTGGCGCGGCAGCACGAGTTGCAGCGTGTGCAACACGCGATAGGTGGTCGGGTGGTGGCCCGTGCCGAATGCCATTCCCGGGTCGATCTCGACGACCACGTCGTCCGGCGTCACGCTGTCTCGGTGCCACGGGGGCTGCACCAGCAGGCGCTCGCCGATGCGAAGGGGCGTGAAATGCGCCTTCCACGCCGCCTCCCACTCCTCCTCGCGTATCTCCCGCTCCTCCATCGGCGGCAGGTCGGTGATGTGGCCGATGAGCTGGATGCCGATGTGCACCATCTCGCGGTTGACCCGGAATGCGGCGGTCTGCGGCATGTAGGTGCGGACGATGGCGCTCTGGCGCGAGGGAGGCCCCTCGCCCTCGTCGGGGTTGTAGCCGCCGGCCTCCTCGATGGCGACGCCCCCCTTGCCGTAGCGCCTGAAAAGCTCGGCGGCGGGCTCGACGAACTCGAACGGTAGGCGGATGCTCAGTTCGATCCAAGGGCGTTTAGGCACGTGTCATCTCGGTGGCTAGTTCTTGCCGAACCAACCGCGCCCCTTGTCGGCCGACTCCTCGCCGATGGTGCGTTGCAGCTCCTCCAGCAGCTCGCGCTGGCGCTTCGTCAGCTTCTCCGGCGTGGCGACGCGCACGGTCACGATCTCGTCGCCGCGTGTCGTTGGCCTGTTGAGGTGGGGCACGCCCTGACCTTTCAGGTAGAACACCGCGCCCGTCTGCGTGCCGGGCGGGACTTTCAGTTTCTCCTTGCCGCGCAGCGTCGGCACTTCGACTTCCGTGCCCAGCGCGGCATGTGGAAAGCTGATGTCCAGCAGATACACGATGTCGTCGTTCTGACGGTGGAACACCGGATGCGGCGCCACGCGCACCGTGATTTGCAAATCGCCGGGAGGCGCGCCGGCGTCGCCCGCGTCGCCCTCGCCTTGGAGGTTCAGCTGCATGCCGTCCTCGATGCCGGCCGGCACGTTGAACGATAGTTTCTTCTTGACGCGCTCGCGACCGGCGCCCTTGCACTGGGCGCACGCGACAGGGATGGTCTGCCCGGTGCCGCCGCACACGTTGCACGGCGCCTCGGTCACGAACTGTCCGAAGACGCTGCGCTGCGCCCTGCGGACTCGGCCGCTGCCGTGGCAGTTGACGCAGGCCTGCGGCGGGCTGCCCGGCTCGGCCCGCATGCCCTTGCACCGCGAGCAGCGGTCGGTGCGCTGTATCTCGATCTCCTTCTTGGCGCCGAAGACGGCCTCCTCGAACTCGATGTGCAGAGCCGTCTCGAGGTCGCGGCCCTGGCGCGGGCGGCCGCGTGCCGCGCCGCCGAAGCCGTTGCCGAAGAAGGCATCGAAAATGTCGCCGAAACCGCCAAACAGGTCGGCATCCTCGAACCCCTGCGGGCGGCCTCCCGGCGCGCCGCGCGTGGCCGCGTGGCCGAAGCGGTCGTACTGCGAGCGCCGCTCCGGGTCGGTGAGCACCTGGTAGGCCTCGTTGACCTCCTTGAACCGCTCGGCGGCATCGGTCGCTTTGTTCCGGTCCGGATGGTATTCGAGGGCCTTCTTGCGGAACGCCTTCCGAATTTCCTCTTCGGAGGCGCTCCGCGGCACCTCTAGGATGACGTAATAGTCGCGTTTGGTGGTCATGATGCGTTCGGCCGCCGGGCGGCACTTGGATTAGGCTACCACACCGGTGGCGGGCGCGAAGCCGCGCAAGGATGCTACTTCGGCTCTTTCTGTTCCAGCGCCGCGGTGAGCCGCGTCAGAAAGTCGGCGAGGTAACGCACGGTGGCGATGCTGCGACTATAGTCCATGCGCGTCGGACCGATGGCGCACAGCACGCCCGTCGCCTCGCCCGGCACGCCGTATTGCGCCAGCACGATGCTATAGGGCCGCAGCTGCTGGTCGGCGTGCTCCTCGCCGATGATCACGCGCACTTGGCCGGGCTCTTGACCCTCGTTGAGCACGGGGCGCAGCACGCGGGTATCCTCCAGCACCTCGGCCGCCTCGCGGGCGCGCAGGCCGCTCGCGAACTCCGGCTGGCCGAGGATGTGGCGGAGGCCATCGACGTACGACCGCTGCGGCTCGTCCTGCTCCTCTTGGACCATCAGCTGCACGGCCTCCGCGATGACCAGGTCGCTGAGCGCGTCGTGCTCCTGCGAGTCCCAGGTGGCGCGGATCTCCTGCGGCGTCTTGCCCGACATCGTGGTGTTCAGCTTCAGGGCGAGCGCCGTCAGCTGGTCCTGTATGACGTGCGTGGGGAACTGGATCAAATGCTGCCGCACGCGCGCCTCTTGCATCACCAGCACCAGCAGCGCGTGGAACTCGCCGAGCGACACCAGTTGCAGCTGCTTCAAGCGCGTTTGGAACACGCGCGGCGCCGTCGCGATGGCGCCGTTCTGGATCGTCCGCGCGAGGACGTTCGCGGCGGCACGTGCCCAGCTGTCGAAGTCGGCGTCCTCGACGTTGATGGAGCGGCGGACCAGCAACTCGAACTCGCGGGGAGCGCGGGCCGTGCCGCCGCTCCTCTCGACGTGGAAGCGGTAGGCCAGGTCCGCCGGCACGCCGCCGGCCGACGTGTGCGGCCGCGAGATGAAGCCCAGCTCCTCCAGCTCGGCCATGTCGTTGCGGATGGTCGCCGGCGAGACACTCAGGTCGCCGCGCGCCGCGATCTGCTGCGATGCGACGGGCATCGCGGTGCGGATGTAGTCGGTGACGAGGATCTCGAGAATGGCCTGACGCCGAGAGTTCAGCGGCGGCTTGGCTGCATCCATGCGCCACTCCTTTAGCAGTCAGGTCGAATGAGTGCTAGTGGCGAATGTAGCATCGCGCGGAAGAGCGCGTCAAGCCGCTCCGCGCCCGTTGTAGGTCACCGTTGCCAGGGCCAGCCGCCGGCCGCCCGTGCAATTACGGATTCCTCGTAAGACGAGGTCAACCGGGGTCGTCTTACGAGGGCGCGCAGGGGCAATCGTCACTTGTGAAATATTACGCAAAGCGTTGACACGCTCTCATACATGGTGCTACTGTCAGCCAAATACCCCTCGGTGCCTTGCCGGATTAATAAGGGGGAAGGAGCTGACGAAATGGTGCTTCCGCGAGTCCAGGTTCGTGAACTCCGCAGGACCTACGGATTCGAAGAGGTCGCGATCGTCCCGGGCGACGTCACGACCAACCCGGAGCTCTCCACCACCGACCTGCAGATCGGCCCCTTCCGCTTCTCCATCCCGATCGTCGCGTCGGCCATGGACGCTGTCGCCAGCCCCTCGTTCGCTGGCCTCATGGGCAAGGCCGGCGGCCTGTCCGTGATGAACCTCGAGGGGATTTGGACGCGTTACGAGGACACCACCCCGGTGTTCGACCAGATCACCTCCGCGCCCAAGGAAAAAGTAACGGAAGTCTTTCAGCGGCTCTACACCGAGCCGATCAAGGAAAGCCTCGTTGCGCGGCGCGTGCGCGAGATCAAGGCGACCGGCGCCGTGGCGGCGGTCTCGATGACCCCCGCGGTGACGAAGAAGCTGGCGCCCATCGCGGTCGAGGCCGGCGCCGACATCCTCGTCGTGCAGTCGACCGTCACCACCGCCAGGCACATCTCCAACTCCTTCCGCGGCCTCAACCTGTCCGAGCTGAAGGCGCAGATCCGCATTCCCGTTCTCGTCGGCAACAGCGTGACGACAAGCGCGGCATTGGAGCTCATGGAACAGGGCATCGATGGACTCCTGATCGGCGTCGGCCCCGGCGCCGCGTGCACGACGCGCGACGTGACGGGTGTCGGCGTTCCGCAGGTGACCGCGACGATGGACTCCGCGGCGGCACGCGACGAATTCTACGCGCGCACCGGCAAGCGGGTGGTCATCATCACGGACGGCGGCATTCGCACGGGTGGCGACCTGTGCAAGGCCATCGCGGCCGGCGCCGACGGCGTGATGATCGGCACGCCCTTCGCGCAGACCAAGGAAGCGCCCGGCCGTGGCTTCAACTGGGGCATGGCGAGCCCGCACCCCGCCCTGCCACGCGGCACGCGCATCAACGTCGGCGTGAACACGTCCCTCGAACAATTGCTGTTCGGCCCCAGCCACCGTACCGACGGCACGCACAACCTGGTCGGCGCGCTGAAGGTCAGCATGAGCATGGTGGGCGCTACGACGATCGAGGAATTCCACCAGAAGGCCGAGCTCGTCGTCGCGCCGACCATCGCGACCGAGGGCAAGATCTTCCAACGCTCCGGCCAGATATAGGGCGCACGCTCCGTAAGACGTCGAACGAGGCCTCGGGAAACCGGGGCCTCGCCGTTTGCGCGCGGTTGACCGCCCCGCCGCCGGGCCGTATCCTTAGCCTGCCGTCTACCGCTAGGAGATGAGCCACGGGCCGTACAACCGCATAGCACGAAGCCGCTGGGAACCCAAGAGGACCGAGACGGCGCTCGAAGAGGCGATAGCTCGCAAGGCTCTTCGCGTCGCGTGTCCCGGGGGTGCCCGGGATTTTTCGCTTAACGGCGTGGGAGGACGATGAACGGAACGCTTACGGATGTGAGTGGCCTGGAGGTCGGACACTACACGGACCTGGCGAGCGCCACCGGCTGCACTGTCGTGCTTTGCCGCGATAGCGCCACCGGCGGGGTCGACGTGCGCGGTGCCGCTCCTGGCACGCGTGAAACCGATCTGCTCCGCGCGGAGAACATGGTGCTGGGCGTCCACGGCCTGCTCCTGTCCGGCGGCAGCGCCTTCGGCTTGGCCGCGGCAACCGGGGTCATGCGATACTTGGAGGAGCGGGGCGTCGGGCATCGCGTTGGCCCGTTCGTCGTTCCCATCGTGCCCGGCGCCATCGTCTTCGACCTTGGCATCGGCAGCAGCACCGTCAGGCCCGGCGAGGCGGAAGGCTATGCCGCCGCGAGCGCCGCGAGCGCCGCCGCCACCCCGCAAGGCACCGTGGGCGCGGGCACCGGCGCCACCGTGGGCAAGGCGCTCGGCCGGAGCCGCGCCATGAAGGGCGGCGTCGGCTCTGCCAGCATCGACCTCGGCGAAGGCGTCGTCATCGCCGCGCTGGCCGTCGTCAATGCGATAGGCGGCGTGGTGGAGCCCGCCTCGGGTCGACTGCTCGCGGGCCCGCGCGGACAGGATGGAAGGCCACGAGACAGCGTGGAAGTCTACGCTTCGCCCGTCTATGGCCGCCATGGCGTCGCGCCCGTCGCGGAGCCCCCCGCCGCGCTCGGCAATACGACGCTCGCGGTGGTCGCGACGAACGTTCGTCTCAGCAAGGCGCAGGCGAACCGCCTCGCGATGGTCGCCCACGACGGCCTCGCGTTGGCGATCCGCCCATGCCACACCGTACACGACGGCGACACCGTGTTCGCCCTGGCGACCGGGAAGGTGGACGCGCCGGACGAGTTTCCGCGCCTATGCGCGCTGGCGCCCACCGCCACCGCGCGGGCCATCGTGCACGCGGTGCGTCACGCCACCGGGCTCCACGGCATTCCCTCGATGGGCGAGGTGGACCACGATGGCTAAGGACCGGCCACGCGTGGGATTCATCGGCGCCGGGCGCGTGGCGCGGGCACTGGCGGCCGCGCTGGAGGCGGCCGGCTACCGCGTCGTCGCCGTGGCGAGCAAGTCACCGGTATCGGCGGAGCGCATGGCGAGCGCACTTCGCGAAGCCCGCGCGACCGCGCCGCGGCACGTCGTCGACCAGAGCGACCTCGTGTTCATCACCACGCCGGACGACGCGATTGGGCCGGTCGCCTCCGCGCTGCGGTGGCGGGCCGGCGTGGCGGCCGTGCATTGCTCCGGCGCCCTAACTCTGGCTCCCCTCGCGGCGGCGGCCGCCCAGGGCGCCGACGTGGGCTCGCTCCACCCGGTGCAGACGTTCGCGCGTGACGCCACGTTCTTGAACGGCGTGACGTTCGGCGTCGAGGGCGACGGTGCGCTCCGCGATGCGCTCCACGCCATGGCGCGCGACGTCGGCGGCAGCCCGATCGAGGTGCCGCCGGAAGGGCGCGCCCTCTATCACGCCGCCGCGGTGCTCTCCTGCGGCTACGTGGCGACGTTGCTCGCGGACGCGGCGGCCCTATGGCAAGCGGCGGGGCTGGACCCGAAGGCCGGGACATCGGCGTTGTGCCTGTTGGCCCGGCAGACCGTCGACAACGCGCGCGCGCTTGGCCCGGAAGCGGCGCTCACCGGCCCTGCCGCGCGTGGAGACGCGGGTACCATCGAGCTGCACCTGCGCGCCCTGGGCGATGCCTCCCCGGACCTGCTATCGCTCTACCGGGCCGTGGGCGCGCGGTCGGTGGCGTTGGCGCGGAGGGGCGCGGGGGACGCGGAAACGCACGGCGGATGGGACGCCGCCGCGCGCCTGTTGACGGCCTCGAACCCATCCGCGAGCGAGATCGACCGTGGAGGACGCACGTGGTACGTGTCCGGACGCTGAAATTTCTGGAGATGAAGCAACAAGGGGAGCGCATTCCCACGGTCACGGCGTACGACTACCCGACCGCGCGCATCGCCGACGAAATCGGCATCCCCCTGCTACTCGTCGGGGACAGCCTTGGAAACGTCGTGCTCGGCCACGATTCGACCGTGCACGTGACGCTCGATGACATCTTGCACCACACGAAGGCGGTGGTGCGCGGATCGTCCAAGGCGATGGTCGTCGCCGACATGCCGTTCATGACGTTCCAGGTCAGCCCGGAAGAGGCGCTGCGTAACGCCGGACGCCTGCTGCAAGAGGGAGGCGCCCAGGCGGTGAAGGTGGAGGGCGGCCACCGCACGGCGGAAACCGTGCACCGGCTGGCGCAGGCCGGCATTCCCGTGATGGGGCACCTGGGGCTCACCCCACAGTCCGTCAATCAATTCGGCGGCTACCGCGTGCAGGGACGCTCATACGAGGAAGCCGCACGATTGATCGAGGATGCCAAGGAGCTGGAACAGGCCGGCGCCTTCAGCATCGTCCTCGAAACCATCCCGGTCGAGCTGGCGCGCATCGTGACGCGGGAGCTACGCATTCCGACCATCGGTATCGGCGCCGGGCCCTACTGCGACGGCGAGGTGCAGGTGCTCTACGAGATGCTGGGCCTCATCACGGCGCGGCCGCGCAAGCACGCCAAGCTCTTCGCCGACCTCAACGCCACGATACGGGCGGCGCTCACGGCTTACGTCGACGAGGTGCGCGCCCGCCAGTTCCCGACCCTGGATCACGGCCACCAATTGGAGCCGGACGTGCTCGAAAGGCTGCAACGGCACTACCGGAGCAGGCACTGATGCGCCGGATCGAGACGGTGGCCGCTCTGCGGCGCTACATCGCGGCAGCCCCGCGCCCAATCGGCCTCGTGCCCACCATGGGCGCGCTGCACGCCGGGCACATCAGCCTCGTCGACGCCGCCCGCGACGACTGCCGCACGGTGGTCGTGTCCATCTTCGTGAACCCGACCCAGTTCGCCGCCGACGAGGACCTCGCCCAGTACCCCCGGCCGATCGACCGCGACCTTGCCATGCTCCGCGATTCCGTCGCCGACGCCGCCTTCACCCCGGATGCCGCCGAGATGTACCCGCCTGGATTCGCGACCACCATCGCCGTCGGCGGCCCGGCGCTGCCGCTCGAGGGCGCCATGCGGCCCGGACATTTCGCCGGCGTGGCGACGGTCGTGGCGAAGCTGTTGCTGGCGGCGGCGCCCGATCGCGCCTACTTCGGCCAGAAGGACGGCCAGCAAGTGGCCGTGGTGCGCCGCCTGGTGCGCGATCTGCACATTCCCGTGGACATCGTCGTGGGGCCTACCGTCCGCGAGCCCGATGGACTCGCGATGAGCAGCCGCAATGTGTATCTATCGCCCGATCAGCGTGCGGCGGCCCCGGCCGTCCACCGTGGGTTGCTGGCCGCGCGCCGGCGGTACGTGGCCGGCGAGCGTGATCGCGCCGCGCTCGAAGCCGCCTGCGGGCAGGCCTTGGCCGGCGTGCGCGAGATCACCAGGATCGACTACGTCGCGCTGGTCGACGCCGACACGATGGCGCCCTGGGAAGGGGCCGGGCGTCCGATGCTGGCGGTAGCCGTCCGCATGGGCGCGACGCGGCTCATCGACAACCTGCTCCTCGATGGCGATTAATCGCCGGCGCAGGGCGTCTTGGCTTGGCTCCGGTGGTAGACTGATGATGGCAGCCATGGCGGAGGAAGGGACACTGGATGGAATTTCTGAAGCACTTCGAACGCCCTGACGTGCGCAACCCGGTTTTCATGTTCGCGTTCGCCGGCTGGACGGATGCCGCCGAGTCGGCCACGCATGCGCTGAAGTACGTCGTGCAGCAGTTCGGCGCGACCAAATTCGCCGAGGTCGACCCCGAAGAGTTCTACGATTTCACCCAGGTGCGCCCACAGACAGGCTACGACGCGGATGGAAACCGGAAGATCACCTGGCCGGCGAATCAGTTCTTCTTCTGGAAAAGCGAGGGTGACGCGGAGGATATCGTCGTGTTCACCGGCATCGAGCCAAGCCTCAAGTGGCGCACCTTCTCGGAGTCGCTGGTTCATCTGATCAAGGATTTGGGCACGAGCCGCGTGGTGCACGTCGGCGCGCTTCTCGACGCCGTGCCGCACACCCGGGAGACGCGCATCACCGGCACCGCCACCAGCCCGGAGCTGCAAGCCCTGCTCAAAGGCGTCGAAATGCGGCGCTCCCGCTACGTCGGCCCAACCGGCATCTCCGGCGTGTTGATGGACGCGCTCCGGCGCGCCGACGTCCCATCGGTCAGCATCTGGGGCCACGCGCCGCACTACTTGCAAGTCGCGCCGAACCCGAAGGTGAGCCTGCGGCTCGTCGAGGCGATGGAGCAGATCGTGCGCGTGCGCATCGACGCCGGCGCGCTGCGTAGCCAGGGAGCGTCGTTCGAGCGCCGCGTCGCCCAGGCGCTGCTGAACGAGGCCGATGTCGCCAATTATGTCCGCCGGCTGGAGGCGCAGTGGGACCGCGCCCTTGGCTCCGGCGGGACAGCCGACGACGACGGGATCGAGATGCCGGACCCGCAGGAAGCCGTGCGGGACTTGGAAGAGTTCCTTCGCCGGTCACGGAAAGACGATTCCTCGTCAGGGACCACGGAATAGGCCGTGGCAGCGCCCATGCGGCGATTTTCGCCTTGACACCGGTTTCATGGCGTTCCTAGAATCGGGCGTGCGCTTGTCGAGAGACGGCCGTGACACCATCGACCCGTTCACGGGGGCACCGGCCGGTCCGGGCCCTCGGTGGCAAGCCCTCCCCAACGATCATCGCGGTAATCCTTTCCGAAGTCCAAGGAATCATCCCAGGTGGATGAGTCAATGTGTTGTGCATGACACCTAAATACATTTTCGTCACCGGCGGCGTGGTCAGCTCCATCGGCAAGGGCATCAGCGCCGCATCCATCGGCCGCATACTAAAGAACCGCGGCATCAGCGTCTCCGTGCAGAAGCTGGACCCCTATTTGAACGTCGACCCCGGCACCATGTCGCCGTACCAGCACGGAGAGGTGTTCGTCACGAAGGACGGCTGCGAAACGGACCTCGACCTCGGCCACTACGAACGCTTCATCGACATCGAGCTCACGCGCATCTCCAACGTCACGGCCGGCCAAATCTACAGCAACGTCATCGCCCGCGAGCGCCAAGGCGATTACTTGGGCGGGACGATTCAGATCGTGCCGCACGTCACCAACGCCATCAAGGAATACATGCTCCGCCTCGGCCGCGAGTCCGGCGCGGAGGTCATGCTGATCGAAGTTGGCGGCACCGTCGGCGACATCGAGGGCCAGCCGTTCCTCGAGGCCATCAGGCAGATGCGCCGCGAGGCCGGACGCGACAACACCTTTTACGTCCACGTGACGCTCTTGCCCCATATCGGCTCGACGGGCGAGCTGAAGACCAAGCCGACGCAGCACAGCGTGAAGGAGCTGCGCGCCATGGGCATCCAACCGGATGCCATCATCTGCCGGGCCGACCATGACATCCCCGCCGACGTAAAGGAAAAGGTGTCGCTCTTCTGCGACGTGCCGAGGGATGCCGTCGTTTCGCTCACCACTGTGCCGAACATCTACCAGGTGCCGCTGATTCTGGAACGGGAGGGCGTCGGCGACCTGCTCGTGCGCGAACTCCGCCTCCAGGCGCGCGATGGCGACCTGTCGGAGTGGCGCGACATGGTGGACCAGATGGTCGCGCCGAAAGAGCCGTTGCCCGTCGCGGTCGTCGGCAAGTACGCCGACCTGCCTGACGCCTACATATCGGTGCGCGAGGCGTTGCGGCACGCCGGGCTGCACCACCAACGCGACGTGCAGATCTCGTGGGTGCAATCGGAGGATATCGAGCGGGTAGGGCCTCACGCGCTGCTGTCGAACGTGGCCGGCATCGTCGTGCCCGGCGGCTTCGGTTCGCGCGGCATCGAAGGCATGATCCAGAGCGTCGAGTACGCGCGCACGAACGGCATTCCCTACCTCGGGCTGTGCCTCGGCATGCAGGTGATGGTGATCGAGCACGCTCGCCACCTGCTGGGCCACGGGGACGCGAACTCCACGGAGTTCAACCCCGCCACGCGCGCGCCTGTGATCGACCTCATGGAGGACCAGCGCAGCGTGAAGCACATGGGCGGGACGATGCGCTTGGGCAACTACCCCTGCGTATTGCGCGCGGGCTCGATCGTGGCGCGCGCCTATGGGCAGGAAGAGATCGTCGAGCGTCATCGCCACCGCTTCGAGTTCAACAACCGCTATCGCGAGCCGTTGCAGAGCGTGGGGCTGTTGGCGAGCGGCCTTTCGCCCGACGGCGCGCTGGTCGAGGTCGTCGAGCAGGTCGAGCACCCGTTCATGGTCGGCGTGCAGTTCCATCCGGAGTTCCGCTCGCGACCGCAGACGCCGCACCCGCTGTTCCGCGAGTTCATCGGCGCCACCACCCGCGTGCTGCGCGAAGGCACGCAGCTGCCGCTGGACGCGGCGCCCGCCAGGCAGCCCGCTTGAGCGGCCGAGCCAGCGCATGCCGAACGCTTGCAACCTGCGATCCAGTTCAATTACTATCACAGATGAACTGCTGAGTGGCGTGCCCCCCACGCCGCGTTGATGGCAGTGATTGTTTCACCGCCCACGCCGATAGATCCCCGCAGCGTCCGCACTGCACCCGCAGGCATTTCTAGGCGAACTGGTGAACCGCATAGGCGCAGACCTGGGTCGAACGAAACCCCGCGTTCCCCATCATCACCGCTCTTATTTATCTAATTTTCGCGCACCCTCGCGGCATGCCGGCGGCCCTCCCCGCCGAACAACTCAAACTCACTGAAAGTGGACACCGTGGAACTTGAGCACACTGGCGAAGGCCAGCAATCCGCAGTCAGCACCCGCTCCGTGAACATCGCCGAAATTCAGGGATGGCCGGACGAAGAGATCGCGCGGAGAATCGCGGAGCTCGGCATCGTCAGCCCCGTCCTGCGCGACAACCCGCGCCGCGACGAGCTGCTGTACGTCTTGCTCAACTCCTACGCCGAACGCGAGGGGTTCCTGCTCGCCAGCGGCGTGTTGGAGCTCATGCCCGACGGCTATGGCTTCCTGCGGCACAACGGCCGACGCCCCTCGCAAGGCGACGTTTACGTCTCGCAGTCGCAGGTGCGGCGCTTCGCATTGCGGACCGGCGACCTCGTCCTCGGCCAAGTGCGTCCCCCGAAAGACAACGAGCGCTACTTCGGCCTCACCCGCGTCGAGGCGGTGAACGGCGTCGACCCCGACACCGCGCGCCGGCGCGTGAACTTCGAGAACCTCACGCCCATCTTCCCGAACAAGCAAATCAAGCTCGAAACCGCCCGCGACAACCTCGCCACGCGCATGATCGACCTGCTGGCCCCCATCGGCCGCGGCCAGCGTGGGCTCATCGTCGCCCCACCCAAGGCCGGCAAGACGACCCTCCTCAAGCAGATCGCCGCCGGCATCTCCCACAACTATGGCGACATCCACATGATGGTCGCGCTGATCGGCGAGCGCCCCGAGGAAGTCACCGACATCAAGCGTTCCGTGCTGGGCGAGGTCTACAGCTCCACGTTCGACGAGCCCGTCGAGGACCACTGCCGCGTCGCCGAGCTGTGCCTCGAGCGCGCCAAGCGCCTCGTCGAGAGCGGCCGCGACGTCGTCATCCTGCTCGACAGCATCACCCGCCTCACCCGCGCCTACAACCTCGCGGTGCCCACCAGTGGCCGCACCCTCTCCGGCGGCATCGACCCGGTCGCCCTCTATCCCCCCAAGCGCTTCTTCGGCGCCGCGCGGAACACGGAGGAGGCCGGCAGCCTCACCATCCTCGCCGCATGTCTGGTCGACACCGGCAGTCGCATGGATGACGTGATCTACGAGGAGTTCAAGGGCACCGGCAACATGGAACTGCACCTGGACCGCAAGCTGGCCGAGCGGCGCACCTTCCCCGCCATCGACATCCAGCGCAGCGGCACGCGCCGCGAGGAGCTGCTGCTCGACGACCTCACGCTGCGTCAGGTCTGGCTGCTGCGCCGCATGAGCTCGATGATCGCCTCGGACACCATCAACGCCTACGAGGCCACCGAGCGCGTCATCGACCGCCTCGGCCGCACCAAGAACAACCAAGAGTTCCTCACGACGCTCACCAAGGAGATCTAGCGGCCGCCGAGACGCCTCCGCCAGCACCCGTTCGGCCGAACGGTGAGTCGCTCAGGTGGAAGCGCCAGATCGCAGACGGCGCTGTCGCATCTGCGGTAACACGCGTCGCTGTCCTAGGGCCGTAACACCGAGGGTAGCGAGGCGTGACGATGAAGTTTTCCATCCGCGGGGTTGGAATCGCCGCAATGGCCGTGTTGAGCGCTGGCCTCGTCACCTGTGGCCGCGACCCCACTCCCACGCCCCTTCCGACCGCCACGCCAACCATCGCGCTTGCGACCCCAACCCCGACCGCGACGTCGCGGTCGGCCGCGACCCCCACGCCGACTCCTCGACCCGCGACGACGCCGACGGCGATCGCGACGCCAACGCCGACGCCGACCGCATCGCCGACGCCCACGCTTGCCGGCCCCACGCCCACTCCAACGGCAACGCTCATGCCCACGCCCACGCGTGTGCCCATGCTCGCGTTGATTCAGGCGGACTTCGACACAACCCTGTTCTCGGAGGTTGCCGCCAACGCCGACGCCCAGGGGCCCTATCTCTATGCCGGCAAGAACCTGTTCGGTGACTCCCGCCGGGCGCTGATTCGCTTCGACATCCAGAACCGCCTGCCGCCGGGCGCGCAAGTGCAGAGCGTGCGCCTCTCGATACGGCTCAGCACGTCGCCCTCGTCGCAAAACGAGGTGTCGTTCAGCCTCAACCGCGTCGTGACGCCGTGGGGCGAAGGCACATCGAACAGCGGCGGTGGGGAATATGGCGCCGCTGCCACGGCGGGCGACCCGACGTGGACCCACAACAACTACGGCTCCAGCCAGTGGACGACGCCCGGAGGCGACTACGTCAACGCCCCAAGCGCCACTATGGTATTGGGGATCGACGGGTCGATCATCTGGGAATCCACGCCTCAGCTGCTGGCTGACGTCAACCGATGGATATCCGATCCATCGTCGAGCCACGGATGGATCATCGTTGGCGGAGAGGCGTAGAACCACACGACCCGGCGATTCGAGTCGGGCGAGGCGGTGGTGGCGGCCTACCGCCCACAGCTGGCGATCACCTACACACTACCCGAGTAGGCTGGCGCGTGGCAGGCGTGCTATTTGCGCCGCGGGTGCGAGTACCCTGACGTGTCACGCGGATTCACGTTTCTTGTTGCTGGAATCGTACCGAGGGTACATGAGTTGCACGAGGGGTAGGACGAAAGTCCCTGGAGACGGCGCCGTGAACCTCTTGACACCCCCCCTAGTCGTAACCTATAGTCCCCTAGAGCTATAAAGGGCATTTCCACTGGTGGTTGTCTGCTTCCTGGCGTTGCGAGCGGGCGAGTCCCGGGGCCCGCGAGGCACATGAGGCCAGGACTCGGATGAGCGCACTTGGCAACGGCTTGGAATGCCGGCGGGACGCGGGGAAGGCACGAGGAAGGGGCCACGGACGTGGCCTGCTTAGTGTCTCGATTCCAGATTGACAAATGCCCGCGAGTCGGGTAAAAATCTCGCGGATTTGGGCAGGAAGAGGTTGAACGGTGGAATTCTCCTCATCGTTCTCAGCGAGAGGCCCCACGCACAGTCCATTCCTGCCGCGCCATCCCTGAAGGAGGGCGGCATGTGATGACTCAGGAACCTGACCTGGTCGTTTCGAACATCGGATACAAACAAGGGGGTAGGACGTGAGATTGAAGAGTAGGTTTACTCCGGTCGGTATCATCGTGGCGCTAGCCGCCATGATGGCCATCATCGTGACGGCGGTGCCCGCGTTCGCCGGCACGTCCATCGGTGGTGGCGCGATTGTGTTGCAGGTCCAGGGTGGCACGGGCACCGGCGTGGAAGCCGGCGTCACGCAGGACACCCGGGTCGGCACCACGTTGTACGTCGCCAACAGCAGCGCGGCATTCAACCAAGTGTTAATCACCGTGACTCACGCTGCGTCAAACGCCGCCGCTGGCGCTGTTGACACCATCAGCGTCACAGTGACCAACCAGACGACCAACACCAGCATCAGTGGAGGTCGCACGCTCACCGAGACCGGTAACAACACCGGTATCTTCACCGGTACCATTTTCGTTGTCGCCACCGTGGCGAGCGCCACGACCGACATCGCCACTTCCGACGGCAACACTATCCGAGTTGCCTTCTCTGCCACTGGCGACGTCGCCAATATGACGGTTGACACGGTGAAGCCCACGATCGCCGTGAGCGGCCCCGCGCACAACACGATCACCCGTTCGACGACAATTGACTTCTCTGCCACCATCACGGACGCCGGTTCCGGCATGCGTCCGGACACCAACACACTGAGCACCACCGCGCCTGGCTCCTCGACGTCGAGCGACCACGACGGTAACGGCATCAGCGCGAATGAGCCGATCAAGTACGGTGTTGGCGTGGTCGACTACACCGGCACCTCTCCCTTCGCCAAGGGGCAAGCGGTGGACGTGAAGATCCGCCGCATTTTGCAGTCAACCATTGCCACTCCCAGCGCCGACGTGATCGGGGTGACTGGCACCGACTTCTCCGAGACGGCTTTGTGGACCCCTGTCACCAATGGGTTCAGTCTGCTGTCCACTCGGTTGCTGACCAGCGGCACGCACTGGTGGAACATTGCGGCCCGTGACCGCGCAGGCAACATTGCCGCCACTGACGCGGACGCCGTGATTACCGGTAGCCAGGCGTTCAAGTTGACCATCGACACTTCGGCTCCCAGCATTGCGACTGCCCAGACGGGCAAGGGCTACGACGCCACTAACAAGAAGACGTCCACCTCGGCCGACCGCACGTCGATCAAGCTGACGTTCACCGATGCCAATGGCGCCGACTTCCTGAATGCGGCTACGGTTAGCGCTGCCTCGTTCGCGGTTGCGGGCAACACGGTGACGGGTGTCATCTACCCGAACCACCCCGTGGATCCGAACATCGCTGGCAGCGAAGACCTCCGCAATACCGTGTTCTTGAAGCTCGCCAGCGAGCTTACTGGTAATGCCAAGCCAAAGGTTACGATCTTTGGCGCAGTGCAAGACCTTGCGGGCAACACCGCCGCCGCGGCTGACTTCGCCGGCATAACCGACGGCATTCCGGCTCGGTTCACGGTGACGGTCAACGGTCAGACGACTCGCCAGATCGTCAAGGGCACGACCGGCAACGAAGCGGTTATCCGTGTCGTCTCGGACGAGCCCCTCGGCACCGCTCCTTCCGTCATCCTCCTGACTGTCGCGAATGCGGCCGTGGCCAACGCTGATGTGCTCGTGGCTGGTCAAGCCTCTAGCACCCTGGCTCCTGCCGCGGTCTCCGGGCTGGCGAACACCTGGGAAGTCAAGCAGACTGCGGGCGCCCCGGCCGCGAACGGCCTCATTTGGGTGGTTGTGACCGGTACTGACGTGAATGGTATAGCGAGCGGCGCCGCGCCGACGGCCGGTAGCACGAAGGTCAACCTGGCCACGGCTACACTGTTCGAAGTGGACTCCGCCATTGCCAGTCCGGCGTTCGTGCTGACCCCGGCCCCCGCCGGCACGCCGAACACGACGGAGAGCAAGAGCCCGTTCATTCGCATCAACTTCTCCGAGCGCGCGGAGTACTCCCTCGCGACCGCGGTCAACGCCTCTGGCACGCCTTTCGATCGGTATGACTGTGGCACGCCCACTGGCGGTACCGCGACCTGCTCGCCCACCGGTGCTGCCGTGGCGGTCGTCGGTGCCACGCCGACCAGCCAAGAGATTGACACGGGTAACGCCGTGACACTCACATCCCTGAAGATTGATGGCGCCGACGTGCTGGCTGGTTCGACCTTGGTCTCTGGCACCACCGACAGCTTCATCGTCGCTGCTAAGAGCCTGTCGATTGGCACGCACACGCTTACCGTTACGGCCACGGATGTCTCGGGCAACGCCCTGGCGTCCCAGGCCTACGTGTTCACGGTGATCGATCGCAAGCCATACAGCGTCCCATTGAGCCCCGGTTACAACCTGATCTCCCTGCCCGGTAACCCGGTGGACAAGTCGATCGACGCCGTGATCCCGCCGTCGCACCCGGCGACCTCGGTCCTGACCTACGCTCCGACGGACCCGAAGGGCCCCTGGCTGGTCGCGACCCGCGGCGCCAGTGGCAACTGGACCGGCACGCTGACGACGATCACCTCCAACCGCGCCTACTGGGTGCAGACGACGGCCTTCACGCCGATCAGCACGCTCATCCCCGAGCGTGACCCGGCCGCGGTGCTGCCGACCATCGCGGTGACCACCGGTTGGAACCTGCTCCCGGTGACCGACCTGACCCTGTCCCCGGCTGGTGGCGGACCTGGTGGTCTCGTTACCACCCCGGCGGTCTACTTCGGCACCAGCTTCGCGAACATTAGTGTGATCTACACCTTCAGCACCACTACGAACGCCTGGCAGCGTGTCGGCACGGCCGCCCACCCGAACATTCTGAACGGCACCGGCTACTGGGTCTGGTTCACCCGCGACGGCACGTTCGTACCGTAACGGCCCCACGGCTCGGATAGCGTGATAGGGATAGTCCGAGGCCTCCCTCCCCTTCGCGGGAGGGAGGCCTTTTTATGGGAACACTGGAGGAGGTGTGAGGAGTGCGTGCAGCGATGGACCGCCGCGTGCCTTTGTATGTGCTATTGCTGGTGTGCTGGCTGGCCGCCACGGTGAGTGTGGCGAACGCTCAGGAGGGGGGCCCGCCACCGTTGCCGCTCGTCTATGCGGACCTCAAGGCAAACGTCGCCGGCGAGCCGGTGGTCAACCTGGGCGGCGTCACGGTGACGGTCGGCGACTGGTCGCGCCGCGCCGAGCGGCAACCCGACGGTCGATACCTGCTCATTGTCAGCCCGCCCAGTCAATCGTACGTCGGCCAGGAGGTCACGTTCGAGCTGAACGGCGCGCGCGCGACGCTGTCGTACCCGTTCCCCGCGCTGTCTCAACCGCGAGTCGAAACCGTGACGTTGGAGTTCGCGCCGCCGGCCGCCGCCGGCGTGCGGGAAGCGCCGGTCCAGGTGCCGTGGCTCCTGATTGGCGGGATCGGAGGGGGAGCGATGCTGGCGTTTGGCGGCGTGTTGCTGGGGTTCAGGCTGTTGGCGCGCCGGGCCTAGCCCCGGGGCGCCGGCGTCCATCGTCGTCGGCCGCCGCTGGCGACCGCGCCTACGCGGGCTGTACGGCCGGCGTCAGCACGACGACCTGCGTTTCCTCGGGCAGCGCGTTGCGCGTCACCGTCAGCCGTGGCTGCGGCTCTGGAGCCTTGACGCCCATCTCTTGCAAGAAGGCGTCGATGGGGCGGAGGTTCGCCGTGTTGCCGGGGTGCGCGTGCAGCATCGGCACCACGATGCGTGGCGACAAACTGTTCGTGATCTCGACCGCATCCGCGGCATTGAGGCCGCCGGGGCTTCCAATGGGCAGCAGCAGTATATGTGGCGTGCCGATCGCTTCGATCTGCCGGCTGATGGGAAGCATCCCTGGGTTTCCGAGATGACAAACGGACAAGCCTTCCGCCTCGACGACGAAGACCGTGCTCCATGTGTCGGGCGAGCTGGCGGCGCCGCGCACGCGCACGCCCTTGACCGTGAGCCCCGCAAGCTCGTATTCGCCCGGACCGCGAAGCACGGTGGCTTGCTCGCCGCCGGCGACCGTCGGGACGGCCGCGTGCTCGGCGGCGCCATTGCTCACCGTGACGAGCCCGGCTTGCGCGTGCGCCGGGGGAATGCGAAGACCCAGCTGCGGCGGGTAGGGGTCCATGAGCAAGCTGCTGTTGCCGCTGCGAATGCGGAAGGCGGCGTGCCCGAGCCACACGATCTCCATGCGTCCTAGCCTCGCCTTCGCCCGATGAGGGCCCACGCGCCCGGCAGCGCGATGGACGCGATGTAGAGCTTGATGAGGTCGCCCACGATGAACGGATAGAGGCCGCCCACCAGCGTCTTGTCGAGTGTTGACGAGCCGGGAATGACGGCCGCGAGGTCGAATCCCAGGCGCGAGTTCAGCGCGCCGGTGCCGATGCAGTAGCCGAGCCACAGCAGCCCCGGCACGTAGATGGCGATGCTGCCGGCGAGCATCGCCAGTGTCACGCGCCACCCGCGCTCCCAGCCACGCTCGGCAAGCCGGCCCACCAAGAATGCCGCCGCCACGAAGCCGACGATGTAGCCGCCGCTCGTGATCAGCCACACGGGGGCGCCAAGCCCTTTCCACGGCAGGATGACGTGCAGCGTCTGCCCGCCGAGCGCCGAGCCCGCCGGCGAGAACACCGGAACCCCGACGGTGCCCAGCAGGAGGTACAGGCCTAGGGTGACGGCACCACGCCTGGCGCCGAGCGCGCCGCCCGTGAGGAGCACGGCGAGCGTTTGGCCGGTGATGGGGACCGTGGTGAACGGCAACCGCACGGCGATCTGTGCCAGGACGGCGACGAGCACGGTGAACGCGCCGACGAGGGCCAAGTCGCGCAGCAGCCCTTGCCCGGGCACGACCGCGTCGACGATGGTGGTGCGCTGTGTCGTGGCCGCCATGTGCTGCTGACCTCTGCGTAATGCTAGGCAAAGATATGAGCCTTGCCCGCGACAACCCCTGGACTATAGCAGGCGGCCCATGCGCGGTCAACGCGGCAACGGCTCCACGGCCACGTCGAACGCCCACGCCTTGCCGTCGCGTGGGCGCGGCGTGAATTGTTCATAAGACGCCTCAAACAAACGGCGGGTGTCTATGGGGGTCGCGCCTCGGCGGGCCTGTGGGCACGCACGCACGCCAATGCGGGGGTCGCATGCTGGGCCGGGCCGTCGTGGCGCCCATAGACCGGGGTCACTATAAGGAGGAGCCTCGCACGTGGCATTGCATCAATCGGAAGCGGTGACGATCAAGGGGCAATTCGGAATCGACCGGCGCGCCATCGGCGTCGAGCGTGTCGACCTGCGTATCGCCTTGGTGGCGTTGGCCACCGTTTTCTACTCGATCACATTCGTTCCCCTGTATCGCGCGCTCGGCCCGGGCATCGTTTCGTTGGGCGTCGTGCCGGTGGCGCTCACCGGCTGGCTCTTTGGCCTCCGGCGTGGCCGTCGCGGCCGGCGTGGGCGTGGCGGTTGGCGCGGGCGGTTGTCCCGAGCATGCCGCGGCCACCAGCAGCAAGATCGCCCCGACGATCGCTAGATGGGCGGTCCGCGTGAATCGGTTCAGACGATGAAGGCTCGGTTGAGTGTGCATACGCTCCTTGGCATGGCGGGTTCACCCCTGCCCGGTGAGGGCTTTCCCTCAATCGAACAAGATACGGAACGGCCATGCGGCGCGGGATAGGCGGAAGGTAGACGCCGCATCCGACTTTCGGGAAGGGGGCTCGGCCACCGGGTTTGCGCGGTTGCGGGCCTTCGTCCGATGCGCCGTCGAGAGCCGAGGTGTTCATTGACACTGTTTTAAGGCGGTGCATACAATGGCCTGAAGGCGTGCGAAAAGGACGGCGGGATCATGCTAGAGATGGTGATAGACAGCATTCGCGTGAGCCTGATGAACTACCAGCGGGTGGTCATCCTGAAGCAGCGCGAGGCTGAGCGATACCTGCCGATATGGATTGGGTCGCCCGAGGCCGACGCCATCGCGGTGAAGCTGCAAGACGTCTCGGTGCCCCGCCCGCTCACCCATGACCTGCTGGGCTCCGTGATCAAGACCCTCGGCGCGCGGGTCGAACGCGTGGTCGTGTCCGACCTCTCGAACGACACCTTCTTCGCCAAGCTCGTGCTCGCGCGCGACGGCGAAAACGGCGCCATCGAGGTCGACTGCCGCCCCAGCGACGCCATCGCGGTGGCCGTGCGCGCCAGCGTGCCCATCTACGTCGAGGACATGGTGCTGGACAAGGCCGGCATCGTGATGGACAAGGAAACCGGCAAGCCCATGATGGACGAGACGGCCCGCAAGGGCGACAAGGGCCAGGCCGCGTTGAGCGAGGAAGAGATCAAGAACCTGTCGGCCTTTTCCGACTTCCTGAAGGACCTGAAGGGGTTGGACGAGCTCGGCAAGAGCTGACCGCCCCCCCACGCGGGCGCAACGAGCAACGATCATGAGGACTAGCGAGCCTGGGAGCCATCCCAGGCTCGCTGACTATGCAGGGATAGGCGCAAGGGCTATAGTTTCCTTGACCCTGTTTGATCGGTTGTGATAATGTTCACTATCGTTGAGGCGAGGCATGAACAGCCGACCGTGGTGGGTCACGGGCCTCGTGTTCACCGGCATCGGCTGGTACATCGTAACGGCCATTCTCATCGGTACATTCGCCGGAGTGTGGTTGGATAGGCGACTGGGAACATCACCGCTGCTTTTGCTGGGGGGCCTGTTCGCTGGGTTGGTGGTGGCGTTCTACGGCACCTATCGGATGATGGCGCCGTTCATCGCCGGTCAGCGTGACAACAAGCGCTAGGGGCAAGACTTGAATTCACGCGTGCTATTGCCGATCGCCGGGCTGGCCGGCGTCCTGTTGCTGGTGGGGCTCGCGATTGGCGCGATCGGCGCCGCGCTTTTTGGGCGAGACCCGTTCGTCCCCCAACCCGAGGTGCACCTGGCCCCGCAGCCGGTGTTCCACGTCGGCGCCTTCGCCGTCACGAACACGCTGCTGTCGGCCTGGCTGACGACCATCGTGATCGTCGTCCTGTTCGTCGGCGGCACGCGCAAAGTCAACTTCATCCCCGGGCGCCTGCAAGGCATCCTCGAAATGTTCATCGAGGCGCTTTTCGGCTTCATGTCGAGCGTCGCCGGCGAGAAGCTCGCGCGACGCTTCTTCCCGATCCTCGCCACCATCTTCCTCTTCGTCGCGTTCAACGCCTGGATGGCGCTCCTGCCCATCTATCCCAGCGTCGGCTTCAAGGCCGAGGGCTCCGACCACGTGACGACGCACCTGCTGCGGTCCGCCGGCACCGACGTCAACATGCCGCTGTCACTGGCGATCGTCGCCTTCCTCTTCATCGAGTTCTGGGGCTTCAAGGCCCACGGGTTCGGGTATCTCAAGGAGTTTTTCCGGCTGCACCCGATCCAGGGCCCCATCGGCCTGATCGAGCTGCTCAGCCACTTCATCCGCATCGTCAGCTTCACCTTCCGTCTCTTCGGCAACATGCTGGCCGGTGAAATCGTCCTCTTCATGGTCACCTTCCTCACGGTGTTCACCGCGCCCATCGTGTTCTACATGTTGGAACTGTTGGTGGGCGGGGTGCAGGCCCTCATCTTCACCGGCCTCACGCTGGTCTTCACGTTCATGGCGGTCTCGCACCAGGAAGGCCATGAGGACGAGCCAGGCGGCCATGCGGTGCAAACGACTCACGCGGCCGTGGCTCCCCAGCATCAAGCGGGTGGAATCGTTGCCTAGGCGACTACATGCTGCGGTGCACGCACCGGAGCGCGTTAGTTAGAGAACAACGGTGAACTTACCAGGAGGAGTGCTCACATGATCGACGCGCTGCTTGTCGGAGCGCAGGCGGTGACCGAAGAGGTGGCCGCGGCCGGTGCGTTTAGCGCCAACGCTTTCAAGTTCTTGGCCGTGGGTTTGGCCGGCTTGTCCCTGGCAGGCGTCGGTATCGGCCTTGGCATCCTCGGCGCCAGCGCGATGAACGCCCTCGGCCGCAACCCGGAGGCCCGCACCGCGATCGCGCCGAACATGGTGTTGGCCCTGGCCTTCACCGAGGCCATCGGCATCTACGCGCTGGTCACGGCCATCCTGCTCATCTTCGTGGCCTAGAAACGGAAACAGCTTTGGAACACGTGAAAGGAGGCTGCTGACGTGCTAGCAGCACCTCTTTTGGTCGAGGAAGCGACCGGCATCGGCGCGCTGGGGTTCGACCTGGGCAGCATCATCGCCTACCTGGTCACTTTCGGGCTGCTCGTCGTCGTGCTGTCGCTGTTCGCCTACAAGCCCCTGCTGGCGATGCTGGACCAACGCTCCAACCGCATCAAGGACAGCCTGGAACAGGCCGAGCGCGTGCGGCGCGAGTCGGAGCAGCGCCAGATCGAGATGCAACGCGCGCTCGACGAAAGCCGCGTCGAAGCCCAGCGCATGCTGGCCCAGGCGCAGGCCGCCGCCGAGCGCTACCGTCAAGAGCAGGCCGCCCAGGCCCGTGCCGAGGCGGATGCCCTGATGGAGCGCGCTCGCGGCGAGATACAACGGGAGCGTGATGCCGCGGTGGAGCAGGTGCGCCGCGAATTCGCCGGCCTTGCCGTCATCGCCGCGGGGCGCATCATTCACAAGTCGCTGGACACCCAGACCCACCGTCAGCTCATCGACGAGGTACTGACGGACGGCGGGCAGCCGGCGCGGCGCGGGGGATAACGTGGCGAAGCGTCCAACCGCCAAGCGCTATGCCCAGGCGTTGTTCGACTTGGCCTTGGGGCAGCACGCGGTCGAGCGGTGGATGGACGCGCTGCGCGGCGTGGCCAAGGCGCTCGACGACCCCACCGTGCGCTTCTATTTCAATCTGCCCAACGTGCCCCTTGGCCGCAAGCAGCAGGCGGCGGCTGAGTTGGCGCCGGGCGCGGACGCGACGGTCGTGAAGTTCCTGGGCCTGCTCGCCACGAGGCGGGCGATAACGCTGCTGCCCGACGTCACGCTCGCCTACGGGGAGATGCTGAATGCCCACCTGGGGCGCCTGCAAGCGACCGCGACGAGCGCCGTGACGCTGACTAAGCCCCAGCAAGAGCAGCTGCGACGACGGCTGCGTGACCTGTTCGAGAAAGACGTGGTGCTGGAAGCCCGCGTGGACGACAGCATCATCGGCGGAGTCGTCGTGCGGATCGGGGACCAGGTGATCGACGGCAGCGTGCGGACCAAGCTGCAACGCTTGAAGCAGCGCCTTGCCGAAGGCTCGCTGACCTAGCCCCTCGCGGACATGGAGGACGTGGAATGACTACTCGTGGACAAGACATAGCGGCGGTGCTCAAGCGCCAGATCGAGGAATTCGGCGGCGAGTCGACGCTGACCCAAGTCGGCACCGTGGTCGAGGTGGGTGACGGCATCGCCCGCATCCATGGGCTCGGCAAGGTCGGCTATGGCGAGCTGTTGGAGTTTCCCAACGGCGTCACTGGCATGGCGCTCAACCTTGAGGAGGACAGCGTCGGCGCCGTGGTGATGACCGCCGGCGGACTGGTGAACGAAGGCGCGACCGTGACCGCCACCGGCCGCGTCGCGCAGGTGCAGGTCGGTCCGGAGCTGCTAGGCCGCGTGGTCGATCCGCTCGGACGCCCGCTGGACGGCAAGGGGCCCATTCGCGCATCGGCCATCCGCCCGCTGGAGATCGTCGCGCCGAACGTCGTGATCCGGCAATCGGTGAACACGCCCGTCCAGACCGGCATCAAGGCCATCGACGCCATGATCCCGATCGGCCGCGGCCAGCGCGAGCTCATCATCGGCGACCGCTTCACCGGCAAGACCGCCGTCGCCGTCGACGCCATCCTGAACCAAAAGGGGCAGGCCCTCTACTGCATTTTCGTCGCCATCGGCCAGAAGCAGGGCCGGGTGGCGCAGCTGCAGGCCACGTTGGAAGAGCACGGGGCGATGGAATACTCCATCATCGTCGCCGCCAACGCTTCCGACCCCGCGCCGCTGCAATACATGGCACCCTACGCCGGCTGCGCCATGGGCGAATACTTCATGCACGAGGGCAAGGACGCGCTCATCGTGTACGACGACCTGTCGAAGCACGCCTGGGCCTACCGCCAGCTCTCGCTGCTGCTCCGGCGCCCGCCGGGACGCGAAGCCTACCCCGGCGACGTGTTCTACCTCCACAGCCGCCTGCTGGAACGCGCCGCGCGCCTCAACAAGGAGCATGGCGGTGGCTCGCTCACCGCGCTGCCCATCATCGAAACCCAGGCCGGCGACGTGTCGGCCTACATTCCCACCAACGTCATCTCCATCACCGACGGCCAGATATTCCTGGAGGCCGACCTGTTCAACGCCGGCATTCGCCCGGCCGTGAACGCCGGCATCTCGGTCTCGCGTGTCGGCGGCGCCGCCCAAACGCGCGCCATGAAGAAGGTCGCGGGCCGCATCCGCTTGGAGCTCGCGCAATACCGCGCGTTGGCGTCGTTCGCCCAATTCGGCTCCAGCGACTTGGACGCCGTCACCCGGGCACAGCTGGAGCGCGGCCAGCGCCTCACCGAGTTGTTGAAGCAGCCGCAATACCAGCCCCAACCGCTGTGGGCGCAGGTGTGCAGCATCTACGCCGCCGTCAACGGCTACATGGACAGCGTGCCGGTCGAGAACGTCCGCGACTTCGAGACGCGGCTGTTGGGCTACATCGAAACCTCGAAGCCGGACATCGTCCAGACGATCACGAACACGAAGGACCTCGACGCCAAGACCGAGGAAGAGTTGAAGGCGACGATCGTTTCCTTCAAGAAGACATTCGCCTAGCCCCGGAGAGTTGAGGTAACCGTGGCCAGCGTACGGCAAATCCGTCAGCGTATCCGCAGCGTGAAGAACACGGCGCGGGTGACGCGTGCAATGCAAATGGTGGCCGCATCCAAGACACGCCGCTCCCAAGAGCGTGTCGCGGCCACGCGCCCCTATGCCGAGCGTCTGCGGACCGTCATGGCCGATCTCACGCGGCAAGCGCCGCCCGGCGAAACGCTGCACCCGTTGCTCACGCAGCGGCCCGTCCAGCGCTCGCTCATCGTCGAAATCACGCCCGACCGCGGCTTGTGCGGCGGGTTGCCGGGCAACATCAACCGTGCGACGGCGCTCCACGTCCTGCGCTCGCCCGTGCCGGTGTCGCTCATCACCATCGGCAAGAAGGGCCGCGATTTCATGGTGCGCGCGGGCCGCGACGTGAAGGCGACGTTCACCGACCTCGGCGACCGCCCATCGCTGGTCGACACCATCGCCATCACCCACCTCGCGGAGCGCATGTTTCGCGAGGGCGAGGTCGACGAGGTGTTCCTCGCCTACACCCGCTTCGTCAACACCATCACCCAGGAGCCCGCGGTCACGCGCGTGCTGCCCGTCGACGTCGGCGCGCTGGCCGCGACGAACCCCGGCTCCGCCACGGAATACATCTACGAGCCGAGCGCAAGCACCGTGCTGGGCGCGCTCGCGCCGCGATTCCTCGAAGTGACCTTCTATGCAGCCATACTCGAAAGCATCGCGAGCGAGCAGTCGGCGCGGATGGTCGCCATGCGTAACGCGACCGAGGCCGCGAACGACATGGTCGATGAGCTAACGCTCCAGCTGAACAAGGCGCGGCAGGACTCGATCACGAAAGAGTTGTTGGACATTGTCGGCGGCGTGGCCGCGTTGGAAGGCTAGCCCGAGCAGCCCCGCCGTCTTATCCGTTTTGGGCCGCGAGCCTAGAGCCGGTCCGCAGGAGGAGTGCACATGGCCGCATCGGAAGGAAAGGTCGTTCAGGTTATCGGCACCGTCGTGGACGTGGAGTTCCCGCCGGATCATCTGCCCCGTATCTTCAATGCCTTGGAGCTCGATCTGCATGGCGAGCGCCTCGTCCTTGAGGTCGAGCAGCAGGTCGGCAACAACTGGGTGCGGTGCCTCGCGCTCGGCGCGACCGAGGGGTTGCAGCGCGGAACGCCCGTGCGGGACAGCGGCCAGCCCATCGCCGTGCCCGTCGGCGAGGCCAGCCTCGGCCGCCTGTTCAACGTCACCGGCACGCCACTCGACGACCTCGGCCCGGTCGAGGCGAAGGAGCATTGGCCCATTCACCGGCCCGCTCCGTCCTACGAAGAGCAGTCGATGACGACCGAGGTACTCGAAACCGGCATCAAGGCGCTCGACCTCATCGCCCCCTTCATGAAGGGCGGCAAGGTTGGCGCCTACGGCGGCGCCGGCGTCGGCAAGACGGTGGTCATCCAAGAGCTCATCCGCAACATCGCCAACGTCCACAAGGGCTTCTCCGTGTTCGCCGGCGTGGGCGAGCGGTCCCGCGAAGGCAACGACCTCTGGCACGAGATGAAGGAGTCGGGCGTGTTGAAGAACACCGTGCTGGTGTTCGGCCAGATGAACGAGCCGCCGGGCGTGCGCCTCCGCATCGCCATGACCGGCCTCACCATGGCCGAGTATTTCCGCGACCAGATGAACCAAGACGTGCTGCTGTTCGTCGACAACCTCTACCGCTACATCCTCGCGGGCATGGAAGTCTCGGCGCTGCTCGGCCGCATGCCCTCCGCCGTCGGCTACCAGCCCACCCTCGGCACCGAGATGGGCGACCTGCAAGAGCGCATCACCTCGACCAACAAGGGGTCCATCACCTCGTTCCAGGCCATCTACGTGCCCGCCGACGACTACACCGACCCCGGCGTGGTCACCTCCTTCGGCCACCTCGACGCCGTCATCGCGCTCGACCGCGACATCGCGGCCCAGGCATTGTTCCCGGCCGTCGACCCGCTCACGTCGTCGTCCCGCATCCTCGACCCGCTCATCGTCGGCGAGGAGCACTACCGCGTCGCCCGTGGCGTCCAGGCCGTGCTCCAGCGCTACAAGGAGCTGCAAGACATCATCGCCATCTTGGGTATGGAAGAGCTCTCGGAGGACGACAAGCGGACGGTGCAGCGCGCCCGCCGCATTCAGCGCTTCCTTACCCAGCCCTTCTACGTGGCCGAGCAGTTCACCGGCCGCGAGGGCCGCTACGTGCCCGTGAAGGAGACGGTGCGCGGCTTCAAGGAGATTCTGGAAGGCAAGTACGACCACGTGGCCGAGCAGGACTTCTACATGGCCGGCACCATCGACGAGGTCGCCGAGCGCCACAAGGAGCGCCAGGCCGCCACGGCCGGGCGATAGGGCAGGGGCTACCCATGGCTACGATGCGCCTTGAGATCATCACGGCCGAACGCCTGCTCTTCGATGGGCAGGTGGACGCCCTCGTCGCGCCCGGCACGGAGGGCGAGCTTGGCATACTGCCGCATCACGCGGCGCTGATGACGATGCTGCAAGAGGGCGAGTTGCGCTACCGGGTGGGCACCCGCGAGGACTACCTCACCGTCAGCGGCGGATTCATGGAAGTCACCGGCGGGCATGTGATCGTGCTCGCCGACGCCGCCGAGCGCGTCGAGGAGATCGACGAGGCCCGCGCGCTGGAGGCCATGCGCCGAACTCAAGAGCGCATCGCCAGCCGCGCCGAGGACATCGAGCTGGAGCAAGAGCTCCATGCGCTGCGCCGCGCTCAGCTGCGGGTGTCCGCCGTCCGCCGGCACCGCCGTCCACCGACGATCCCGTCGGGGCCCAGCTCGACGAGCCGTCCGTCCTAGTTCGAAGCGCCGGTTCATGCGAAGTCGAAACGGGGCCCCGCCATGCGGCGGGGCCCTGCGTTCGCGCCCAGATGGCCACGCGGCGAAGCGGCGGCCTAGTCGCGCGCGTTCCGCAGGTAATACGTCATCGACTGTAGCGCCAGCACCGGGTCGACGGCGCGGACGTGTACCCCGCGCGGCGCGTGCGTGGGCGTCGGCGCGTAGTTGAGCACGACCTTGATGCCGGCCTCCACCACCGCGTCGATCACGCCTTGCGCGTGGGTCGCCGGCACCGCCACGATGGCGATTCGCACCTGCTCGCGCTCGATCACTTCCTTGAAGTGCGACATGTGGTGGATCATCAGCCCGCCCGCCAGCTGCCCCACCAAGCGCGGGTCCGAATCGAAGGCGCAAACGATGCGGAAACCCTCCGACTGGAAGCCGGGATACCCGATGATGGCGCGTCCGAGCCGGCCCACGCCCACCACGGCCACGTTCCACGTCTGGTCGAGCGCCAAGATGTGCCGCAGCCGGTCCACCAGGTGGCGGATACTGTAGCCGCGGCCCTGCTTCCCGAACCTGCCAAAATAGCTGAGGTCCTTGCGGATCTGCGCCGGGGTGACTTGCAATTGCTCGCCGAGCTGCTGCGAGCTAATGACCTCGACGCCGTTACTGAGGAGCGATGTGAGCGCCCGCAAGTATTGCGGCAATCGCTCGATGACGACCTCGGGGACGTCTTGCGAAGCTGCCATGAATGGGCTCGATTAGCGAGGTTCGTGGATCGGACGCCCCACGCGACGGGACGGCGATGCGGCTACCATGCAGATAGTAGTCAACGGACGCTTGCGACGTCAACAAACGCGCCATCCCGCCGGCGGCGGCGGACGCCTCCTTCGATGCTATAGTGACGGCATGCCGACGGCATCGCCGCGCCTTGGAGGATCGCCATGCACATAGGCGTGTGCCGCCTCACCTTCCATCTGGAGTGTGATGATTCGCTCAAGGGTAAGCGCCAGGTGGCGCAGTCCTTGATCGGCCGCGTGCGCCGGCGCTTCAACGGCTCCATCGCCGAGGTGGATGCCATCGACCGCCACCAAACGCTCGTGCTCGGTATCGCGTGCGCCAGCGGCAACAGCGCCTACGTGGGCGAGCAACTCGACGCTATCGTCAAATTCGTATACGCGCAGCACGTCGACGCCGAGCTGATCGAGGTCGAGCGCGAAGTGATGGAAGTCCTCTAGCATGCGCGCCGACCTGTTCGTCAACCACCTCCGCGCCGCTCCGAACCTCAAGGAGCGCGTGGCCCACGTCCAATACCTGCCCGCGAAGGAGGCGGAGCGTGGCGCGCTCCGCCATGGCCTGCACCCCCGTTTGGACCAGGCGTTGCGCGCGCGAGGCCTGCTGCCGCTGTATAAACACCAGGCCACGGCGATCGACCTGGTGCTCGACGGACGCGATGTGGCCGTCGTGACGCCCGCCGCCAGCGGCAAGAGCCTTTGTTACAACGTGCCGGTGATCCAAGCCCTGCTCGACGACCTCGGTTCACGGGCGCTCTACCTATTCCCCACCAAGGCCCTCGCCCAAGACCAGTTGTGGAGCCTCCAAGCGCTGCTGCCGGACGAGCTTCGTCCGCGCGTCACCATTTTCGACGGCGACACCCCGCACGCCGACCGTGCGGGCATCCGCCGGAGCGGGCAGGTGGTGCTCACCAACCCCGACATGCTGCACATTGGCATCCTGCCGAATCACCCGGCCTGGTCGCGGTTCCTGGGCGGCCTGCGCTACATCGTCGTCGACGAGGCGCATGTCTATCGCGGCATCTTCGGCTCGCACGTTGCCAACGTGCTGCGGCGTCTGCGCCGGGTCTGCGCCCGCCACGGCGCCCACCCGCGCTTCATCTGCAGCTCGGCCACGGTGGCGAACGCGGGCGACCTCGCCGAGCGCCTCACGGGAAAGCCGCACGACGTGGTGGACGAGGACGGCGCGCCACACGGCGCGAAGCACTTCGTGTTCTGGAACCCTCCCCTGGTCGGCGACGAGCGCCAGAAGCGCGCGGGCGCCGGCGGCGAAGCGGCGCAGCTGATGGAGATGCTGCTGAAGCGCGATGTGCGTACCCTGGCCTTCGTCCGCACCAGGAGGCAAGCCGAACTGGTGTATCGCAACGTGCGCGACCGCCTGCGCGAGACCTCCGTGGGCCTCGCGGAGCGCGTGCGCCCCTACCGCGCGACCTATCTGCCGGAGGACCGCCGGGCCGTCGAGCGCGGCCTGGCCGACGGCCGCTTGCTGGGGGTCGTCGCGACGAACGCGCTGGAGCTGGGCATCGACATCGGCGACCTCGACGCGACGCTGCTCACCGGCTATCCCGGCAGCGTTGCGAGCACCTGGCAGCAGGCGGGACGCAGCGGGCGGTGCGGAGCCGAATCATTGAGCGTGCTGATAGCCCAGGATAACCCGCTCGACCAGTTCCTCATGCGGCATCCGGAGTTCTTCTTCGGGCGTCCGCACGAGCATGCGCGCCTGCGCCCGGACAACCCGCATGTCCTCGGCCCGCACCTGGCCGCCGCCGCGTACGAGCTGCCGCTGACTCCAGCCGACGCGGCCCTCTTCGGCCCTTCGTTAAAGACCGAGGTCATCGGACTCGAGGCCACGGGCCAGCTGCGCCAGCACGGCGAACGCTGGTACCCGTCGCCATCCTTCGGCTACCCCGCGCGGCAGGTCAACATCCGCTCCGCGTGGGGCAGCGATTACTTCGCGGTCGAGGCGGGCACGGGGCGCATCTTGGAGCGCGTCGAGGAGTTCTCGGCGTTCAGTCAGCTGCACACCGGCGCCGTCTACCTTCACCAGGGCGAGAGTTACGTCGTGGAGCACCTGGACCTTGCGAGCCATACCGCCTACCTGCGGCAGAGCGACGCGCCCTATTACACCGAGACGCGCGACCTCACCGACATCCGCGTCCTCTCCTCGCAGGCCAGCAAGCAGATCCAGGGCGCGACCGTGCACGTCGGCGAGGTGGAAGTCTCCCGCGCCATCGTCAGCTTCAAGCGCAAGGGCATCTACGCCGACGAGGACATGGGCGAGGAGCCGCTGGACTTGCCGGCGCGGCCGTTTCGCACGGTCGCCGTCTGGTTCGACCTGCCGCGCGACACGCTGCGTTGGGCATTGCGCGAGCGCAAGGACCTTGCCGGCGGGTTGCACGCCATGGAGCATGCCGCCATCGGCGTGCTGCCGCTATTCGCCCTCTGCGACCGCAACGACATCGGCGGCGTGTCGACCGCCATGCACCCGGACACCGGCGGCCCCGCCGTGTTCATCTACGACGGCCACCCCGGCGGCGTCGGCATCGCCGAGCACGGCTACGAGATCGTGGACGAGCTGTGGGCCGCCACCCTGGCGACGGTCGGCGAGTGTCCATGCGCCGACGGTTGCCCCTCGTGCATCCAGTCTCCCAAGTGTGGCAACAACAACCGGCCGCTAGACAAGGAGGTCGCGATACGTTTCCTCCGCGACCTCACCGGCGGCGTGGTCCCGGCGGGCGGCTGAACCGCCTCGATCGTGTCGCGGCGCGCGGCGCGATGCGGCCAGCCCCATGCTACAATTGCCCCATGAGCAGGACAGGTAGGAAACGCCGTGGCCACCATCGACGTCACCGGCACCCAGCAGCTGAACATCCAGGTCGTCGAGCATGGCGGCCTGGCCTGGTATGACCTGCGCCATCCCGGCCTCGCCGAGATGGAGTACCTGAAGAACCACTTCCCGTTCCACCCGCTCGACCTCGACGACTGCCGCTCGCGCGTGCAGCTGCCCAAGCTGGACGAATACCCCAGCTACGTTTTCATGGTGCTCCACTTCCCCCTCTACGACGCCCGCCAGCGCCTCACCCGTCCAAGCCAGGTCGCGGTGTTCGCCGGCCCCACCTACATCGTCAGCGTGCACAGCGGCGATTTGCGCCCGCTCACGAAGCTGTTTCAAGACGCCCTGGTGAGCGCGGAGGTACGGAAAGACGCGATGGGGCACGGATCGGGTTTCCTGCTCTACACGCTGCTCGACCGCCTGGTCGACTATTGCGGTCCTATCCTCAACAAGCTCATCTCCAACGTCGACACCGTGGAGTCGCAGATGCTGGAGCGCACCAGCGGCGTGCTGCAAGAGTTGGCCGTCGCGCGTCGCGACATCCTCTCTTACCGGCGCGTCGTCCGCCCACAGATACAAGTGCTGGAGACGCTCGAGAACAAGGAATTCCCCTTCCTCAAGCTGGAGTCCGGCGTCTACTTCGGCGACCAGGCCGACCAGATGCGCCGCATCTGGGTCGAGCTGGAAGAGCTGAAAGAGGTGTCGGAAGGGCTGCAGGAAACGCACGCCGCCGTGACGTCGGAGCATACGAACGAGGTCATCCGCGTGCTTACCCTGTTCGCCAGCATCATGCTGCCTCTCACGGTGATCACCGGCCTCTATGGCATGAACGTCGGGCTCCCCGGCCAAGGCAGCATGTTCGCGTTCGCCTCCATCGTGGGGGGCATGGCCGTGCTCTCCATCGGCATGCTCGCGTTTTTCTGGAAGCGGGATTGGCTCTAACCCAACCAGGGGATCGCACGTGACTGACCAGTTCGCCGCCTACGTCTATGACCCGCGGATGTCTCAACACGTCTTGCGCGAAGGCCACCCCATGCGGCCCGTGCGGCTCCAATACACCTATGCCCTCGCCAAGGCATACGGCGCGTTCGACGGCGGCGCGTCGCGGCTCATCCAGCCTCGGCCCGCCACCGAGGAAGAGCTGTTGTCGTTCCACGAGCGCGATTACGTTGAGGCCGTGCGCGCCTACAGCAACGGTGCATCCACCAGGGATGCGGAGCGCCATGGGTTCGCCAAATTCGGCGACAATCCCGTCTATCCCGGCATGTACGAGGCCGCGCTGCTGGCGTGCGGCGCCTCGGTGCGCGCGGCCGAGCTGGTCGCCGACAAGTTTGCGCGCGTCGCATTCGCGCCGGCCGGCGGGCTGCACCATGCCGCCGCCGGGCGCGCGTCGGGCTTCTGCATATTCAACGACGCCGTCGTCGCCATCAACGTGTTGCGCCGGCGCGGGCTGCGCGTGGCCTACATCGACATCGACGCCCACCACGGCGACGGCGTGCAAGCCGCCTACTACGATGACCCTCATGTGCTCACCATCTCCCTGCATGAGTCGGGGCGCTACCTCTTCCCCGGCACCGGCGAGGTCGCCGAGCTTGGCGAGGGCGCGGGTAGGGGCTTCTCGGTGAACCTGCCGTTGTTCCCCTACACCGGCGACGCCGTGTACCGCGAGGCGTTCGACGCCGTGGTGCCGCCCCTGCTCCGCGCATTCGCGCCGGACGTGATCGCGACCCAACTCGGCGTCGACGCGCACGGCCGCGACCCGCTCTCGCACCTGGCGCTCACGAGCCGGGACTACATCGACCTCGTGCGTTACTTCGCGGGCCTGGGCCTGCCGTGGCTCGCGTTCGGCGGCGGCGGCTACGACCTTGACGTCGTCGCTCGCTGCTGGACCATGGCCTACGGCGTGATGCTTGGCCGCGAATGGCCCGACGAGCTGCCGGCCGGCGCGGACGCCTTCCTGACCAGCGAGCGCTTACGCGACGCCGACGCCGACATCGACCCGGACATCGTGGACCAGACGCGGCGGTTCGCCCGCCAGCAGGTCGAGGAGCTGCGGAGGCTCGTTTTCCCATCGCACGGCCTCACCACCGGTTGACGGATTCCGCCCACGCTGGCATAATAGGTCGCGATGCGCGCCAACACCTGTTGTTGCATGTGTGACTGCTGTGCCCCGGAGGGGATGGCTGAGTACGTGCGGTTGTAGGCGTTAGCGCGAAACCACGAATGTCGATCAGCAAGCCCCCCGGCGCAGTCCGCGGGGGCTTTTCGTTTGCCCGCGCGTCGCGGGGGTCCGATGGGAAGGTGGATGCGATGGTCTGGTGGGTGATACTGATAGCGATCGGCGCCGGCGCGCTCGGCCAATTTCTCGACACCGTTGCCGGCATGGGCTTCGGCGCCTTCTCCGGCTCCATCATGCTCGCGGGCGGCGTCACGCCGGCGGTGGTCGTCGCCACGGTCAACCTTGCCAAGGTCGGCAGCGGCATGGCATCGGCCCTGTCGCACTTGCGGTTCGGCAATGTCGAGCGCTCCTGGGTGCTGCCGCTGGCCGTCCCCGCCGTCGCCGGCGGCGTGCTGGCCGGTCTCGTCCTCACGCACCTGCCCGTGGAAGCGTCCCGCTTCTTGGTGCCGGTGCTGCTGTTGGGAGTCGGATTTTTCATCCTCCGGCGCTTCCTCACCGGCGCGGCGACCGTGCCGCCAGTGGCCGGCGGCAGCGACGACGTCGCCCTCGCGCCGGGCCGGCTCGCGCGCATTCGCCTCACGATCGCCGACGCGCCCGACAGCGCGAAGCTGGGTGTCGTGGGCTTTTCCGCCGGCGTGCTCAACGGCATGAGCGGCGCGTTCGGCCCCATCGCCACCTCGTCGGTGATCCTGCTCAAGGGCGGGCACCCGCGCCACGCCATTGGCACCGTGAACTTCGTAGAGTTCTTCGTGGCGTTCGCGACGGCCGCCACCGTCATCTCGCAAATCAAGTGGTCAGGCTTCGGCTGGGCGCTGCCGGTCGCCCTCATGGCGGGCAGCTTCCTCACGGCCCCGTTGGGCGCCTACCTCGCCAGGCACATGCCCGCCCGCGTCATCGGCGTAATGGTCGGCGCCGCCCTCGTCGGCCTCAACCTTTGGACGATCGCGCGCGCCGTGCTGTAGCCGCGCCCGACCGCCGAATGACCGCCTCGCCCTCCAGCTCGCGGATGGCATCCATCGCGGCCCACCGGCCCTCGCGTTCGCCGCTCGCGAGCAGCGAGCGCGGCGTCGCTAGCGACCGCCGGCGCAGATGCTCGTCGCGCTTGCCGATCTGGTGTAGCGCCCAGCTCACGGCCTTACGCACGAAGTTGCTGCTGTCGGCGCCGTGGGCCAGCACCGCCGCCAGGAACGGCTCGAAAGCCTCGTCCGGCGCGGCCCGGTCGCTGACGGCGATGCGCGCCATCACCGTGAAGCCCGCGCGCTTGAAGAATTCGCGGTCGTCGGCCGCCCATTCCAGCGCCTTTGCCGACGCGCGGGGCATGCGCGCCAGCAACTCGGAGCAAAGGCCATCGCAAACGTCCCAACTGGTGAGGCCGGCCACCCAACTGTCTGCTTGCGCGGCGGACAGTTGCATTGGGTCGGCGATCATCGCCGCGAGCAGGCGCGCGTCCCGCGAGCCATGCTCCCACAGCCGGAGCGCCAGGGCGTGATCGCGCTGGATGCGCCGCTTCAGCCCCCGTAAGTCGGGAGTGTTGAGGCCGTAGGTGTTGGAGACGTCGATGCCGTACCGCGCCATGCCTTCGCGGTTGCGCGGCTTGGCGTGCGCCTCGAAATACGTGATCACTTCGTCGAACGTCATCATGGCTCGAAGGGCGATGGTGGGGGCGCTCACCCCGTATACTACCGGCACACTACACTCGGTGGGGGCTCATACGTGAAGGTCGGCGTCAACCTCTTGAATTTCGGTCCCGGCATCACGCCCGACTCCGTCGCCCGCTGGGGGCAGGTCGTCGAGGGCATCGGCTACCACGGCATCTTCATCTCCGACCACGTCGCGATCACGCCATCGGTGCGCGAGCGGTACCCGGAGCCGTTCTACGACGCTCTCATCACGCTCTCGTGGCTCGCCGGACAGACCAAGCGCGTCGACCTCGGCACCACCATCATCGTGTTGCCCTACCGGCACCCGATACTCTTGGCGCGCCACGTGGCGAACCTCGACCAGCTCAGCAACGGGCGCTTCATCTTCGGCGTGGGCATCGGCAACGCCGCCGACGAGTTCGCGACGCTGGGCGTGCCGCACAACAAGCGGGGTCCCTGGTCCAGCGACATGCTGGCCGCGATGAAGGCGCTGTGGACGGGCAGCGGCGAGGTCACGCACCACGGTGGCTACATCAAGTTCGACCGCATCTCCGCCATCGCGACGCGCCAAAAGCCGCACCCGCCCATTTGGGTCGGCGGCAACAGCGAAGGCTCCGTGAAGCGCGCGGTGAAGTACGGCGATGCGTGGCACCCCAACCGCGTGTCGCTCGCCAGCCTGCGCGACCAGTGGCTCCCGTTGCTGAAGGCCGAAGCCGAGGCCGCCGGGCGGCCCGTGCCGCAGGTGAACGTCCGCATCGGCATGCACATCACGAAGGAGCCGATCACCGCCGCCGACCGCCGCATGGGCACCGGCACGCTGGAGCAGGTCCGCGAGGACGTGAAGGGCCTGGAGGCGCTCGGCGTGCCGTACATCGTGATCGACTGGTACAACTGGCCCGACATCGAGGGGACGAAGGACCACGAGCGCGCATTTCAGATGATGGCGACGCTGGCGAAGGACGTGTTCGACCTGAAGAACCAAAAGGTACGATAGCCGTCTTCCGACCGGTGGACGCGGGCGCGGGTAGGGCAGCGGCTTTGCCGGGCCGTCCCCCTCCCGCCGCGCCGCCGGTCAGGCCGCCAAGAACTCCCTGGTCGCCGCGATGAAGCCCCGCGGGTTGTCGACCGTCACGATGTGCGCCGCGCGCTCCACGTCGGCGTGGCGCAGGGACGGCTGCGCCCGGCGCATCCTGGCGAGAATGCCATCGTCAACGAACGCGCTATCCTTCCCGCGCACGAGCATGATGGGGCAGGCGATGGCTTCGAACGCCCGCCACAGCCGCTCCGTGGTGATGGGGTCGGGCCGCGCCGGCGGCTCGAAGAGGGCAGGGTCGAGCTTCCAGACCCACTTGCCGTCGTCGCGCCGGCGGAGCTTGTTCGCGAGGTCCTTCCGCACCTGCTCGTCCGGGCCTGAAAACCAGCTGCCCGAGCGCGACCAGGCGAACGCGTCGTCGAACGAGGCGAACCCCATCGGCCGCGGTGGGCGGCCGGCGCGCTGCCTCGTGGCGCCATCGCCCGTCTCGGGGCCGATGTCCGCCAGCACGAGCCGCTTGACCCCGCGCGGCTGCGCGGCCGCGTGCAGCATGCCCACGATACCGCCCAGCGACAGCCCGACGATGGTTGCCTCGTCGATGCCGAGCGCGCCGACGAACGCGGTCACGTCGGCCAGGTATTTGTCGCGCGTGTAGCCGTCCGGCGCCCACTGGCTCTCGCCGTGGCCTCGGAAGTCGAGCGACAGCACGCGGTGGCGCGGCGAGACGGCCTCGGCGAACTCATCGAAGATGTGCGCCTGCTCCGTGAAGCCGTGCAGGCACAGCAGCCACGGCCGCCCAGCGCCGCCCCAGTCGAGATAGGACAGCCGCAGGCCATTGACGGTGACGTGCTTGCGCTCGGCGCGGATGGCATCCATCGTGACACCTCCAACACGGTGGTAGCGGCAGGCATGACGGAAACCGCGGCGGCGTGGCCTCGCTCCACCTCCACGCGTCCGGCGAGGCCGCTAGCGTTCCACGGTGCGGACGAACGCGCCGGTGCTGCCGCGGCACGGCACCCCGGCCTGGAGCGCCTGGGCGTTGTCGTGCAGCGGCATCCGCGTCACGCCGCACGGCACCGTTTCTTCCGCTCCGCAGACCGTGCACTTGATGACGTCCATGGTGGGCATGACTCCAATGCTCCTGGCGTGGGAAGGGGCGGCACCTGGCCGCCCCTTCCGAATCTCCACCGAGCGCGATGCTACACTTCCCGATACTCGCCCTCGACCGTGTCGTCCGGCTTCCGGGCGCCGGGAGGTGGCGGGTTACCGCCCTCGGGGCCGGCGCCCGGCTGCGCGCCGCCGCCGGTGGCCGAGTAAACAGCCTGGCCGATCTTCGTCAGCGCCTGCATCAGGCCGTCCACCGCCGCGCGAATGCGCGCCGCGTCCTCGCCTTGCATGGCCGATTTCACGTTGTCGATGCCGCGCTGCACCTCCGACTTCACGTCGTCGCCAACCTTGTCGCCATGCTCGCGCAGGCTCTTTTCCGCCTGGTACACCGCATTGTCCGCCTGATTCCGCACCTCGATCAGCTCGCGGGCGCGGCGGTCCTCCTCGACGTGCGCTTCCGCCTCGCGCACCAGCTTCTCGACCTCGTCCTTGGCGAGGCCGGACGATGCCGTGATCGTGATGCGCTGGCTCTTGCCCGTCGCGCGGTCCTTCGCCGACACGTTCAAGATGCCGTTCGCGTCGATGTCGAACGTCACCTCGATCTGCGGCATGCCGCGCGGTGAGGGGGGGATGCCATCGAGCGAGAAGCGCCCGATCGTCTTGTTCTGGTTCGCCATCGGCCGCTCGCCCTGGAGGACGTGCACCTCCACGCTCGTTTGGCCGTCCGCCGCCGTCGTGAACACCTCGCTCTTCGAGGTGGGAATCGTCGTGTTGCGCTTGATAAGCGGCGTCATCACGCCGCCCAGCGTTTCGATGCCCAACGTCAGCGGCGTCACGTCCAGCAGCAGAATGTCCTTCACCTCGCCCTGCAGCACGCCGGCCTGAATGGCGGCGCCGATGGCGACCACCTCGTCCGGGTTCACCCCGCGGTGCGGGTCCTTGCTGAACAGCTCCTTCGCCTTGGCGATGACGGCAGGCATGCGGGTCATGCCGCCCACCAGCACCACCTCGTTGATATCGCGCGCCGTCACGCCCGCATCCTTCAGCGCCTGCTGCACCGGGCCGACAGTCCGCTCGATGAGGTCGGCGGTGATCTGCTCCAGCTTCGCCCGCGTCAGGCTTATGGTCAGGTGCTTCGGGCCCGAGGCGTCCGCCGTGATGAACGGCAGGTTAATCTCCGTCTGCATCGCGGACGACAGCTCGATCTTCGCCCGCTCGGCGGCTTCCTTCAGGCGCTGCAGGGCCATGCGGTCCTTGCGGAGGTCGATGCCCTGGTCCTTCTGGAACTCCGTGGCGAGCCAGTCGATGATGCGCTGGTCGAAGTCGTCGCCGCCCAGGCGCGTGTCGCCGTTGGTCGATTTGACTTCGAACACGCCCTCGCCGATGTGCAGGATCGAGATGTCGAACGTGCCGCCGCCCAGGTCGTAAACGGCGATGGTCTCGTCCTTCTTCTTGTCCAAGCCGTAGGCGAGCGACGCCGCCGTGGGCTCGTTGATGATCCGCAGCACCTCGAGCCCCGCGATGGTCCCGGCGTCCTTGGTCGCCTGGCGCTGGCTGTCGTTGAAGTAGGCGGGCACCGTGATCACCGCCTGGCGCACCGGCTCGCCCAGCTTGGCCTCCGCGTCGGCCTTCAGCTTCGCCAACACCATCGCCGATACCTCGGGCGGCGAATAGATGCGGTCGCCCATCTTCACCGCGGCGTCGCCGTTCTTGCCGGCGACCACCTCGTAGCCGAGCGTCTTGATCTCGCTCTGCACTTCGTTGAACTTGCGGCCGATCAACCGCTTCACCGAGTAGATGGTGTTCTGCGGATTGGTCACCGCCTGGCGCTTCGCCGTGAGGCCGACATAGCGCTCGCCACTCTTCGGGTTCACGGCGACGACGGATGGCGTGGTGCGGGCGCCCTCCGCGTTCTCCAGAACCAATGGCTCTCCCGCCTCCATCACGGCGACGCAGGAGTTTGTCGTCCCGAGGTCGATTCCGATTACCTTAGCCACTGCCTCATTCTCCTCTGCCCCGGCTGACCGGGACGGTGCGATTATTTACTGGCCGCCCGACGCGCTCCGCGCGGCTTCGTCTTTCGGTTGCGCCACCACCACCTGCGCCGGCCGCAGAATGCGGTCGCTGCTGCGGTAGCCGGCACGGACGCTGGTGACCACCGTGCCCGGCTCGTGCTCCGTGGTTGGCTGGAAGTAGACGGCCTCGTGCAAAACCGGGTCGAACGACGCCCCGGGTTCGGGATTGTACGCCACCAAGCCCTCGTTCTCGATGAGCTGCTGGAGATGGCGCAGAATGAGCATCACACCCTGCCTCCACGACTCGGGCGCATCGGCGGGCAACGCGCCGACCGCGCGCTGCAAATCGTCAACCACCGGCACGAAACGCATCAGCATCTGGTTGGTCGCATTGCGCGAGAGCTGCTGGCGCTCCTCGTCGGTGCGACGGCGGTAGTTGATGAGGTCGGCCTGCGCCCGCTGCGCCATCGCCCGGAACTGGTCGCGTTCGCGACGCGCCTCCTCCAACTCCGGTCCGGCCTGCGGCGTCTCGTTCGCGGCCTGCCCCTCGGTTTGCTGTTGTTGCTCTTCCTGGCTCACGATTCCTCCGCCTCCTCGGTGCTCAGTTGGTCGAGTCCCTGCAGCATCTGCAAGATGTCTTGGACTTCGCGCTCGAACGCCTCGAAAACATCCCCGATGCCGGTGTCCGGCGAAACCCGCTGGCGCAATGTGTCCAATCGTTCCACAAGTGCCATCACCATCTCCACGCCCGCCAGGTTAAGACGCAATTCGTCCACCAAGTGCTTGATCATGCGCAAGCGGGCGATATCCTTGTCTGAATAGAGACGGAGATGCCCCGCCGTGCGCGAGGGCCGGATGAGGCCCATGCGCTCGTATTTCCGCAACGTTTGCGGATGCATCCCTAGGATCCGGCAGGCCACGCTGATGATGTAGACGCCCTGCACCTGCACATCGGCTTCCGGCGTCAGCTCCTGTTCCGTCCGGCGGCGCTGCTGCATCGCGTCGCGTTGCAGCAGCTCGATCGGCATCGAGATCGACTCCACGAACGGGCGGGAGTCCTTGGTTCTGGAGTGGCGTGCTGTTCGGCTACCCATCGATCGCTCCCGTGGCTTCCCGGCCTTGGGGATGAAAAGGTTGAACGAATGCTTTCCGTGGCGTATGATACCGAGTTGATATGCTCCGTGTCAACCTGCATCATATATGCATTCGCCCGCATCCAACCATGGTGACGCCTGACATGGGTGCACGGAAAACGTAATGATAGAGGAGCGCGTACATATTGCGGTGCCCGACGGGCCCGCACGGCAAACGGCGTTACCGGAAATTGGAACGCACGTACCAGTGGGGGAGGCGGAAGGATCAAGGAGGTGGACGATGATCTTGTTCAAGGCTTGCCCGAGGTGTGGTGGCGACCTGCACGTTTCCGGCGACATCTATGGGCCATACAACCAATGCGTGCAATGCGGCCACGTGGTTGACCTGAAGCCGGCGATGGTGACGGTGCCGGTGAAAACCAAGGCGCCCTCGCGTCGAGGCTCGCAAGCGGCATAGGTTTCGTTGAACCCCGAACACAGCAGGCGCTCCGGCCATCGGGGCGCCTGCTCGTCTGAGCGGCGCGGGCGCGCTACCCCGCGTGCAGTCTCGGCTGCTCGAGCGCCGGGTCCCGCCCGTCGTATGCCGCCAGCCACGCCCGCGCTTCACGCTCGAAACGCTCCACGTCGATGCCGTGATACGAGGGCCGGAACGGCTCCAGCACGTGCAGGCCGTCCGTCAGCAGGCGCCGCGCTCCGTGCGCGTTGCCCCGCTGGGCATGCGCGAATGCGGCGCCGATCTTCGCGAGCGCCAGGTGAAACAGCCGCTCCGGATATGGCGTGTCGCGCCAGGCCAGCTCCCATGTCTCGTGGCTTTCCAGGCAGCGGCCGCCGTTGAACTCGTACACGGCGCGGGCGAATAGCGGATGCGGGACGGTCGGTTCGGCCGGGTGGATGGCCGACTCGGCGAGATAGGCTAGCCAGCGCGCGTCCAGCGCCTGGCGGGTGCCGCGCGCGAACTCGCGTGGCGGCTCGCCCCGCATCAGGCCGAAGGCGGCGGCTGTTGATAGTCCGGCGGCAGCTCCAGGTCCAGCGAACGGTACTTCGACGGACACTTCACCAGCACGCGCTGGGCCACGAAATAGCCCTGCGGATCGTAATGGCCGTCGAGCATGATGGTCGAATGCGGGTTGAAGAAGAGGTCGGGCAGGGCGCCGCGGAAGTTGGCGGGCAGCGTGTGCGTCTCGCCCTGGAGCGTGAAGTTGGCGAGTGTCGTGCCGCCGCGGCTGAAGCTCTCGTAAACGAGCTTGCCCTCGACCAGCACGTTCCGGTTGGCGATGGCGCCACCGTTGTCCACCAGTTCGTCCACGCTGTAGAAGTCGGCGGTGTTCTTCACCGCCAAGTAGCCCACGTAGCTGAAGGCAAGCACGAGGATCACGCCGAGGACGGCCAGTTTCACCTTGCCCGTGAGGAACGAGCGGGGTTGGGGTTCACTCGGTGGCGCGGCTGGCGTGTATTGCACGCGAATCTCCGATTGTGATGCTCCGCACTATCTTATGGAGCGCGCGGCCGGCGGGCAAGCGCGGCCCGGCCGTCAGGCCCGCCGCTGATGCTCGGCGGCGTCGCGGCGCACGGCGTCCAGGTCGCGCCGCAGCTGGCGGCTCTTACGCTCCAAGTAGAAGACGTAAGCGAAGAACAATGCCCACGCGAGACCGAAGGCGGCCAGCACGTAGCCCAGACCATCCTCCGGCGTGCCGGTGCCGGTCTGCGCCAGCGCGGCTCGCGGCGTCACGAGCAGCGCGGCGATGGCGAGCAGGACGAACGTTATGCGGGCGCGCATGGTCGCTCCTTCAGCACGAGGGCAGGTCACTCGATGGTAGTACGGCGGAGCTCGTCGATCCGTTCTTCGTCGTGGTGCTGGCCGCTCCGCAGCATGGTCATGTAGACGAACAGCACGCCGAACGCGAAGAACGAGAACCAATGGGCCAGGCGCATCGCCGGTTCCAGCCCGCCCTCGGTGGTCAGCGTCTCCGCCGGGTGCAAGATGCTGGACGCCGCGTAGACGATCGGCACGTCGAGGAAGCTGATGATGCCGATGATGGCGCCCCACCGTGCCGCCTGCGCGCGGGTGGGCGCGTAGGCCCGCACCATAAGATAACCCGCGTAGATGAGCCACAACACGAAGGTCGTCGTGAGCTTGTTGTCCCAAATCCACCAGGTGCCCCACGCCTTCTTCGCCCAGATGGCGCCCATGATGATGGCGACGGTGAGGAACATCGTCCCGATCTCGGCCGCGGCCTGGGCCAGCCGGTCGGCGGAGGGCTTGCGGGACACCAGATACCAGATGCTGGCGACGAATACCACGAAGAATGCGACGAAACCAATCTCGACCGTGGGCACGTGGAAGTAGAAGATGCGCTGCACGACGCCCATGCTAACCTCGGTGGGCACGTAGGCGAAGATGAGCCAGAGGTTGACCAACATCATCGCGCCCGCGACGGCGAGGACCGCCAGCCGCCAGCCGCCGGGTCCGGCCGCCTTCGTTGCGGGCATCGCGGTGGACGCCAACCTACTCCTCCACGACGAATTCGAACGCTAACGATGATACCACAAGGAACACCACGTCGAAGGCCACCATGAGCGAAAACCACCTTGCCACGCCGCTCCAGCCCTCCCCGGCAAGTGCGCTTGCCGTGCTCGAAACGGCGGCCACCACGACGGGCATCACAATGGGCAAGAACAGCAGCGGCAGCAGCACCTCGCGCGCGCGGGTGTGCACCGCGATCGCCGCGAAAACGGTGCCCACCGCCGCGAAGCCCACCGTTGCCAGCACCGCCGTGCCCACGAACCACCACGACAGCAGCGCGATGTCGTAGAACACTAGGAACACGGGCACCATGAGCGCCTCGACGATGAGCATGAGCGTGAGGGTGCCCAGCAGCTTGCCGCCGTAAACGGCCTCTCGCCCCGCCGGCGCCAGCAGCAGCCCCTCCAGCGTGCCCCGGTCCTTCTCGAAGATGAAGGCGCGGTTGATGCCGATGACGCCGGTGAACGTGAAGGCAGCCCACGCGATGCCCGGCCCCACCAGCGCCACGTTGCGCGGGTTGACCTGAAACGCGAAGTTGAAGATGAGCGCCACCGCGATCGCGAACACGGCCATCGCCGTGAATGTCTCCCGGGTGCGCGCCTCCAGCTGTGCGTCCTTGCGGTAGATGGCAAGCACCACGCGCAGGTAACGGCTCATCGCCGCGCCTCGGCTTCGTCGGCCAGCAGGGCGCGGAGCGAGGCGGCGTCGGCGGCGGCGCGCGACGCGTCCAGCACCAGGCGGCCGCCGCGTAGCAGCGCAACGCGGTCGGCCAGCGCCAGCGCGCGCTCGATGTCGTGCGTGCTGAACAGAACCGTCGCGCCCCCGTCCGCCACGCCGCGCACGATGCGCCCAAGCAGCGCCAGCCCCTCCTGGTCGAGTCCGGTTTCCGGTTCGTCGAGCAGCAGCACCGCCGGCCGGTGCAGCAGCGCGCGGGCAATCGCGATGCGCTTCTGCATCCCGTTCGACAGCGTGCGGACGCGCGACGTGGCCCGGTGCGACATGCCGACGTCGGCCAGCACCTGCCGAATGCGCGCGCCCGCATCGCGCACGTCGTGCAGCCTCGCGTAAAACCGCAGGTTTTCCTCCGGCGTCAAGTCGTCATACAGCAACGGCTGGTGGCCCACATAGCCCAACGCGGCCCGCGCCCGCGCGGCATCGTGCCCTCGCGTCACGCCGGCCACCCGCACCGTGCCCTCGTCCGGCCGGGCAAGCATGGCGATCGCGCGGAGCAGCGTGCTCTTCCCCGCGCCGTTCGGCCCCAGCAACGCGACGGCCACCCCCCAAGGGACTTGGAGCGAGATGTTGCGAAGGGCGGTGGTTCGGCCGAATATCTTGGTAAGCCCCGCAACCTCGATGGCGAGGCCTGGCTGCGCGGGTCTGGTTTCCTGCCTGCGGTCCAAGGCGCATCCCTTCGGGGGCCCATGCTCGGTTGGCGCGCTTCATCCTGCCGTCAATCCGCATCATAGTGTAGGCTTGGCGGTGCGACAAACGACTCTCCGGCACCCGGGAGGTGCATGTCATGTTGGAGCGGCTACGCAGGACATTCGGCGAGGGGAACCTGCCGCCGAGCAACCCGCCACCGACGAAGGACCGCTCCGACGACCGCGTGCCACCGGGGCAGTTCGTCGCCAGCAAGCTCACGGTGATGACGGCGGGCTCCACGCCGCGCATCGACCTGGCGAAGTGGCGGCTGCGCTTGCACGGCCTTGTCGCCAAGCCGGTCGAGCTCACGTGGGAGCAGTTCTCCGGCCTGCCCGTGGTCGACGCCCCGTCGGACTTCCATTGCGTCACGCAGTGGAGCCGGCTGAATGCCGGCTGGGGAGGCGTGCCGGCGAGTGCCCTGCTCGATCTCTGCCAGCCGCTGCCCGAAGCCAAATACGTGATGCTGCACTGTTATGGCGGCTACACAGCCAACATCACCCTCGACGACCTGCGCGGCGAGGGTGTACTCTTCGCATCCCGCCTCGACGGCGGCCCGCTGCCGGTCGAGCATGGTGGCCCCATGCGCCTCGTCGTTCCGCACCTTTATGGTTGGAAGAGCGCCAAGTGGCTCAACAGCGTGGAGTTCAAGGACAAGGACGAGCCGGGGTTCTGGGAGGTGCGCGGGTATCATATGCGTGCCGACCCCTGGCTTGAGCAGCGCTTCTGGAACGACTGACGCCTATCCCGTCCCCGCTCGAGGCTCGATTGAAGCTCTACGATGAGTTGGCGTCGTGGTGGCCCCTCCTCTCCCCGCCGGAGGACCACGCGGAAGAGGCGGCGTGCTACGCCGAGTGGCTGTTGGGCGCCACGTTTCCGCCGCCGTGCACGCTGCTGGAGCTCGGCAGCGGCGGGGGCAACAATGCTTCCCATCTCGGCGCCCACTTCGACATGACCCTGGTGGACTGCTCGCCCGGCATGCTGGCGGTGAGCAAGAAGCTGAATCCCAAGCCCGCGCACGTCGAGGGAGACATGCGCACGGTGCGCCTAGGCCGGCAGTTCGACGCGGTGTTCATCCACGACGCGATCTGCTACATGACGACCGAGGCCGATCTGCGGGCCGCGCTGGAAACGGCCTTCGTCCACTGCCGGCCGGGTGGCGTCGCCCTGTTCGCGCCCGACTACGTCCGCGAAACCTTCGCGCCCTCCACCGAGCACGGTGGCACCGACAGCGAGAGCCAAGGACTGCGCTACCTGGAGTGGGCGTTCGACCCCGACCCGACCGACACCACGTTCATCACCGACTTCGTGTGCGCCATTCGCGATCACGACGGCACGGTGCGCGTCGAGCACGATCGCCATCTGGAAGGGTTGTTCGCCCGGGCCGATTGGGTGCGCTTGCTGCGCCAGGTCGGCTTCGGCGAGCCGCGCGTCATCCCCGACAAGTGGGGACGCGAGCTTTTTGGCGTCGTGAAACCCAAGCACGAGCGGTAGTCGTTTAACGAGCCGGAGGGTTCGCCGTTGGAGCGTCGCCTTCCGAGGCGATACGCTGCTTGATGCGCTCGCGCAAATCAGGAGGGGGCACCGCGCGGGGCAAATCGCGCAGCGTCAGCACGGTTGCCCGCAGCGTGGCGACGAAGGAGTTGCAGTCCTTGCAGCGGCCCACGTGCTGCCGAAACCGCGACGCGACGCGACCGCGCAGGTCGCCGTCGACGAAGCTGGACGAATAGCCGCGCACCTCCGCGCAGTCCATCGGTTTCGGCCCGCGGAGCCTGTCCAGCCGGCTGAAAGGTGAGTTCGTCATTGGGTTGCTCGATCGCTCGGAGGCCTGTTCGCGGATTGTAGGTGCTTTCATTCGCTCGCGACAATGACCGGAAACTGACTGCCGGGTACAATGCCGAACATTCGGTTAGATGGGGCGCTGTCGGCGGACGGTGCGCGTCAAGTGTGATAGCAAATTCGGCCCACTGGCGAGCATCATGGATGACGCGGCCTTCAGCGCCATCGTCGAGAAATACACGGACTACGCGTTCAACGTGGCTTTCCGCATGCTCGGCAATGCCGCCGACGCCGAGGACGCCGTGCAGGACGCCTTCTTGTCCGCCTATCGCGCGCGTGACCGCTTCCGAGGCGACGCCCAGGTAACGACGTGGCTCTACCGCATCGTGGTCAACGCCGCCCTCCAGAAGATACGCAAGGAGCGCAAGCCCGCCGCGCAGTCCCAAGGCAACGTGGAGGACCTCGAGCTGGTCGACTGGAGCTCCGGGCCGGAGGCCACGCTGCTCAACGACGAGCTCCGGGCGAAGCTGGACGAGGCCCTCGATACCTTGCCGGACGACTTGCGCGCCACCGTCGTGTTACGCGACGTGCAGCAGCTCTCCACCCAGGAGGCGGCGGACGTGGTCGGCGTGAGCGAGGCGGCGTTCAAGGCGCGGCTGCATCGCGCCCGCGTGACGCTGCGGAACTACCTCCACGCCTACGTCACCACCAAGGCCCGCGAGCGTTCGTCGGCCGGTGCTCCACCCCTGCGACGAATAGGCCCGGCTCAAAGAGCCGGGCCTATTCATGTGCGTGCGAGTGAGTGGAGCCTAGATGTCGTAGGCGTCCATCAGCGCGGCCACCGTCTTTGGCTTCGCCTTCGTGCCGATGTCGCGGATCTTCGCGTCGAGCGAAGTGCGCGAGGTGTCCTTGTAGAGCAGGCCCAGCGGCACGCCACCCTTCCGGATCAGCTTGTACGCCGCGTCACGGTCTCCCGCGTCGTGATCGGCCGGCACTTCCCACGCCGTCGGGGCGCGGCCCTCGGCCTTGTTGCCCTTCAAGGCGTCATAGAAGTCGTTGTACGTCGTGCACGGCGATGCCACGTGCACGATGGCGAAGCCGGGGTGCTTCATGCCCGCCGTGATGAGCTTGGCGAGATCGCGCGGCTTCACTGAGTAGCCCGACGCGATGAAGCTGACGCCGAGCGTCAGGTACAGCTCCAGCGGGTTGACGGGCGTCTCCATCTTGCCGAAGGGCGTCGACGAGGTGACCTTGCCCAGCTCCGTCGTCGGCGACGATTGGCCCTTAGTCAGCCCGTACACACCATTGTCCATGATGACGGCGGTGATGTTCAGGTTGCGCGCCGCCTGTGGCGCGATGTGCTCCATGCCGATGCTGAGGAAGTCGCCATCGCCGGCGACCGTCAGCACGTTCAGCTCGGGCCGCGCCATCTTCACGCCAAGGGCGATGGGCAGCGAGCGGCCGTGAATGCCGTGGAAGCCGAAGGGCTGCTCCCCTTCCAGCAGGTGGACGAGGTTGCCGGAGCAGCCAATGCCGGCGACCACCACATTGTTCGACATCGGCGTCTTCGTCTCCTGGCTCCAATCGGCCAGCGCGAACTCGACCGCGCGGCGGACGCCGAAGTCGCCGCAACCGGGGCACCATTTGAAATCGTATTCGGGGTTCTTTGCGCTCATGCCTTCACCGCCTGGGATTTCGTTCGACCGGCCCCCATCGTGTCCTTGATCATCTTCGTCAGCTCGCGCACCTTGAACGGAAGGCCCGTGTATTGGGTGATCGCGCGGGCGTTGACGCCCATGGAGCGCAAATAGCTGGCGAACTGGCCTTGGTAGTTCAACTCGGGAACGATCACGAGGTCCTTCTGCAGCAACGCTTCCAGCATCTTCGGCGGCATCGGGTTCAGGAACATCGTGTAGTACCAGGCGAGGTCCGCGCCATCGCCGCGCAGCGCCCGATAGGCGTCCCACGATGGCCCCTTCGAGCCGCCCCACGAAACCAGCGCCACCTTCGCGCTTGCGTGCTCCTGCTCGAACGTGCCATCCTCGATCAGCTTCAGCTTGCTGAAGCGGCGGGTGGTCATCTGCACGTGACGCTGCGGCAGGTGCGTCGTGTCGCCGTAGGAGTCATGCTCCGAGCCGTTCGCCACATAGGCGCCGGGGCCGCCGGGCAGGGGCATCGGCGAGCGCTCCCACGCGTCGTAGCGCAGGTAGCCGTTCGACCCCGTGTAGACGAGCCGCTGCTCCTGGTGGGCCTTGGTCACGCCGGGCTTGGCGATGTTCTGCGCGCGCTCCGCCAGCGACATCTCGCTCAACACGATCACGGGCCCCTGGTACCGCTCGGCCCAGTTCACCGCCCACATGCCCGCGTCATAGCACTCCTGCACGCTGCCCGGCGCGATCACCGGGAACTTGGAATCGCCGTGCGCGGGGCTCAAGGCGGTCAGCAAGTCGGACTGCTCGGTCTTCGTCGGCAAGCCGGTGGCGGGGCCGCCGCGCTGCACGTCGACGACCACGCAAGGGATCTCGGCCATCCAGCCCAGGCCAAGGCCCTCGCCCATGAGCGTGAAGCCGGGGCCCGAGGTCGCGGTCATCGCGCGCTTGCCGGCGAAGCCCGCGCCAAGGATGGCGTTGATCGCCTCGATCTCGGAGCTGGCCTGGTAGGCGAACTTACCCTCGCCGATGAGGTTGCGCTCCATGTAAATGAGTATTGGCGTGGCGGGCGAAATCGGGTAGCCGATGTAAAAGTCGAGGCCCGCGGCCAACGCGCCTAGCGAGATGGCCTCGTTGCCCTTGATGAACGATTGCTTGTAGCCGGGCTTGTTCGGCGTCCCAAGGTCGCCGATGGGCGCCTCCTCTGCCATGTGCGCGAAGCCGAGGTCCAGCGCCTGGTGGTTCGCCACGATCACCTGTTCTCGTCCCGCGAAGCGCGTGGCGACGAACTCCTTGAAGTAGTTGAGGTTGGTGTTCATCAATCGAGACAGCGCCCCCATCATCACCATGTTGGCGGCGCGCGCCTCGCCCGTCTTCTTCGCCAGCTCGTCGAACGGGACGACGATCGTGCGGTGGCTGGCATCCGCCGCGTCCGGCGTCACCGTGGGGTCGATGAGGATGACGCCGCCTTCGCGGACTTCGCCGCGGTGCTCGTTGTAGGCGTAGTCGTTGAACGCGACCAGAATGTCGACATCGTCGCCGGGGCTGAAGATCGGGTCTTTGGAGATGCGGGCTTGCGTCCAGGTGGGGCCGCCGAGAATCTGCGAGGGGAACGTGGCGAAGGTGAGGGCGTGATAACCGACCGCGACCGCCGCGCGAGCAAGGAATTCGGCGGCGGTGACGACGCCTTGGCCGCCTTCGCCGGCAAACCGGGCAACGATCTCTTTTCTAGCGGACATTCGAGAACCTCCGAGCTGAGGTCACTTTCGATCCCCTTTTCAGAGGCGCGCCAAGCGGCGGAGGGCCTCCGTATTTAGCATCTTAGGGTACGTGCGCGGGATAGGGAGTGTCAAACAGCGACTTCGACAATACCGGCGCCGTCGGCCGGAGGAAGAACCCATTTTCGATGCGCGCATAGGCGAAATCGATCCAATGCCAAGAGCGCGCCACCGGAATCCGCCATGGTGCCGCTCGGCGCGAGCATGCCCCTCATCGCCTTCACCATCGGCTCCATGGCCTGGCGCCGCCCACGCCTCGAAACGTCCCGGCCGGCGCGGAACCGCCAGGCCCGCGCAACCCGTTAGGGCAGGCCACGGAGCGCGCCGTGGGCGGGCAGGCGCGTTTGACAGTCAAAATGAGGCGGTGGTAACCTGAATGGGCTCTAATAAGAGGTCGGCGGCTGTGGACGGCGCAACCATCCCCCGCTTCTCCTCTCGACCTGTCGCGGACGTTTGGGACTCCGGGCAACGATTTTCTCACGCGAGGGCCTGTAAGGCTCGGCGTGGTTTGCCTCGGAGTGTGCCGCGTCCGATGAGACACCTCTCCGCTGGAGGATAGGCATGGCCCAGCAGCAGATCGAGCTGAAGCGTGGACTCAACGGCGTCTACTTCGATACCACCGAGTCCAGCGACGTGATGCCTGAGGGCCGCCTGATCTACCGCGGATACGACATCCACGACCTCGCCTCCAAGTCCACGTTCGAAGAAGTCGTTTACCTCATGATGCACGGCGCGTTGCCCACCCGGTGGCAGCTCGCCGACTTCGACGCCGCCCTCAAGGCCGCCCGCAAGCTCCCCCCCGAAGTCATCGACATCATCGTCAAAGTGAAGGGCGCGCACCCCATGGACGTGCTGCGCACGGCCATATCCGCACTATCCGCGTTCGACGGCGAAACCGAGACGATGGGCAAGGACGCCAACATCCGCAAGGGCATCCGGCTCACCGCGCAGACCGCGAGCATTGTCGCCGCCCATCACCGCATTCGCCAGGGCAAGCCGATGCTCGAACCCGACCCCAGCCTGAGTCACGCAGGCAACTTCCTCTACATGCTCCTCGGCGAGAAGCCCGACAAGGACACCGCCGAACTGATGGACCGGGATTTCATCGTCCACCTCGACCACTCCTCCAACGCCTCCTCCTTCGCCGCCCGCGTCACCGCCAGCACCCTCGCCGACCTCCACGGTTGCGTCGTCTCCGGAATCGCCACCCTCAAGGGCCCGCTCCACGGCGGCGCCGCCGAGGGCGTGATGAAGATGGCGCTCGAAATCGGCGACGTCTCCAACGTCGAAAGCTACCTCGCCAAGAAGCACGCGAACCGCGAGCGCATCATGGGCTTCGGTCACCGCGTCTACAAGGCGGAAGACCCCCGCGCCCGCCATCTCCGCGATGGTTCCGCGTTGCTCGCCCAAAAGAAGGGCCAGCCGAAGTGGTTCCAGATCCTGAGCAAGGTGGAAGAACAGATGCGCCCGTATGCACAACGGGGCATCTGCGTGAACGTAGACTTCTGGGCCGGTTCCGTGTACTACCTGTTGGGCATCCCCGAAGACCTCTTCATCCCCATCTTCGCGGTGGCTCGCGTGCCCGGCTACGTGGTGCAGGTGATCGAACAGCAGGGCCGCAACGTCCTGATCCGCCCGCTGGTTCAGTACGTTGGCCCGCACGACCAGCAGTACGTTCCGATCGACCAACGCGGTTAGTGGCGCAGAGCACCGAAAGGGGAGAGGGGACACGCTATGACGCAAGGCGCGAATGTGGACACCGGCATCGAATCTGCCGGCAACGGCTGCGGCCATTACTGGGTGATCGAAAGCCCCAATGGCCCCACCAGCAAGGGCCATTGCAAACACTGTGGCACCATCCGTGAGTTCAAGAACTCCATCCAAATCACCAGCTGGGAGTCCGACGGAAACCATCTCCATCGCGCGCAAGGGCTCGCCGCTACCTAACGCGCGAACGCCCATGCCGCATGCGAGGGAAGGCGTCCCGACCCCACGTCGGGGCGCCTTTCGCCATCCATGAATCAGCCATCGCCGGCGGCCGACACCTTGCGCCAACGCATTCGCGAGCGCGGGCCCATCACGTTCGCCGAGTTCATGTCCACGGCCCTCTACCACCCACGCGGCGGCTACTATGTCGCGGTCGCGCGCGCGGCGATTGGCGCCGGCGGCGACTTCTACACTGCCCCGCACATGCACCCCGTCTTCGGCGCGTTGCTCGCCCGCCAGCTCGCCGACTGCTGGGAGCATCTCGGCCGGCCCTCGCCCTTCTGGGCCGTGGAGCCCGGCGTCGGCACCGGCCGGCTCGCGGCCGACGTCCTGGGCGCAGCGCCCTACCTCGACCGCTCGTTCGCCCAATCCTTGCGCTACGTTGGCATCGACCATCGCCCGCCGTCCGACTCGGACGCCTTCGACGCGCGCTGGCTCCGGGCGAACGGGCTGCCGCTGCGCCGCGTCCACGGCGTCATCCTCGCCAACGAGCTGCTCGACGCTATGCCCGTCCACCGCGTGACCGTCGCGGGTGGCCGCCTGCGCGAGCTGCGGGTGACGCTGAACGCCGCCGGGGATTTCGTGGAGGAGGCCGGCGATCCATCGACCCCGGCGCTGGCGGAGCGGTTCGACGACCTGGGGATCGCTCTGCCGGAGGGCCACCGCGCCGAGGTCAACCTCGGGCTCGACGCGTGGTTCCGGCAAGCGGCCGACGCCCTCGACCGTGGCTGGCTGCTGCTGATCGACTACGGCCACGACGCGCCGGCCTACTACGATGAGTCGCGGTCGCGTGGCACGCTGCGGTGCTACCATCGGCACACCATCAACGCCAACCCCTACGCGCACGTAGGGCGGCAAGACATCGGCGCGCATGTCGAGTTCACCTCGGTCCGGCGCGCCGCGGAGCACGCGGGCTTGCGGCTGGCGGGCGAAACCACGCAGGCGGTGTTCCTGCGTAACCTCGGCCTCGAAACCTATTGGCGCGCCATCGCTGGCCGCGCCGACCTGCCGCCCGCCATCGTGCGCGGCAACGCCCAGGCCGTCGAGGCGCTGGCCGACGAGCAGGGCATGGGCGGCTTCCGCGTGCTGGCATTCGCCAAGGACGCGCCCGATTCCGGCCTCGCGGGGTTCAGCTCGACGCCGCGCACGCGCCTCGTCGCCTACGCGCCGCTGGCAGGCCCGCGCCACATGCCACTGCCCGGCGCATCGCCGCCGCCGCCGGATTTGCCGACGTGGGACGAGCTACTCGGCTAGGACACCGTGAGCGGTGGGCCTCGGCGGCGACGGCTGTAGCGCGGGTGGCCGGCCGGTCACTCGTCCCCTTCCTCCCCGCCCTCGGCGTCGTCCGCTTCTCAAGGCCGAGCCGCGTTCGCCACGCTCGGCTCGCACCGCCGCGCGGTCGTGATGAAGCCCGTGTGCGCCACCATGCGGTGCTCCGGGCGTGCGCTGCGGTCGGCGATGTGCCAGGGCCGCTCCAGCACCTCCACGTGCTCCACGAGCTGGAAGCGGCGGTCCAGCGTGAGCGCCATGCCCGCCTGGTGCACTTGCAGCACCGTGGGCAGGTAGAACAGCAGGATGCCGCCAGGGCGCAACGCCTCCGCCGCGCTATCCACCAGCCGCCACGGCTCCGGCACATCGGTCAAGATGCGGTCGACGCCCCGCTCGCGGATGCCGCTCTCGTATGCGTCGCACAGCACGACCGTGTGGTTGCCGTGGTCCGGCGCCAGCTCGGCGATGTTGCGCTTCGCCTTCCCGACGATCTCCTCGCGTACCTCGTACGTCGTCAGCGAGCCGCGCGGGCCGATGGCGCGCAGGATCGTCGCTGAGGTGGCGCCGCTGCCTAGGCCCACCTCCACGACCTTCGCGCCGGGATAGATGTCGCCATGCATCAGAATGGCGGCCAAGTCCTTCGGGTAGATCACCTGGCTCTCGCGCGGCATCTCCAGCACCGCCTCCAGCAGCGTCGGGCGGATTGCCAACAGCCGGTGGCCTCCGCTCGTGGCGACGTAGCTCCCATCCGGCTTGCCGATCACGTCGTCGTGGGCGACGAAGCCGACGTGCATGTGGTAGGTCTTGCCCGGCTCCAGCCTCAGGCGATAGCGACGGCCCTTGCGGTCGCGCAGGTGCACGATGTCGCCGGCGTGGAATATGCCAAGGTTCGGAATGGGCTGCTCGTTGGTCATGGTTCCTTGCGTGCGGGGCGAACGGGGCCCCGCTGGTCATTCGGCCAACCGTATCGGCTCGACGGCATCGGGCCGGCTCGGTCGCGTTACCCGCGTCGCCATGCCGGCGCCGCCAAGCGGCGTGGCCTCCGGCGGATCGTGGCGCCGACGAAAAGCGGGCCCCATGCGCCGGGGCCCGCTTAATCTTACGTGTCCGGATGCTGCCGTGCGCCGGCGACGGCCGTTACGCCTTCTGCAGCTTTTCCAGCTCGGCCAGCACGTCCTTCGGGTCAGGCACCGTGCCGGGCTGGTACAGCTGGAACCAACGCACCCGGCCCTGCGGGTCGACGATGGTGACGGAGCGCCGCGCCGTGCCACCCTCGGTGTTCAGTATCCCCAGCGCCTCGGATGCCTTGCCGTGCGGCCAGAAGTCGGAGGCCAGTGGATAGCCGATGCCGCCCATGCCCTGGGCCCACGTCCGCAGCGAGGGGACGGGGTCGGTGCTGAAGCCGATCACTTCGGTGTTGCGGTCCTTGAACTGTTGCAGCGCCCGGTTGAACGATGACGTTTGATTGGAGCAACCGCCGGTGAACGCCGCGGGATACGCCGAGATCACGAGCCACTTCTGGCCCTTGTATTTCGCCGGTTCCACGTCGATCGTCTCGCCGCCCATCGCGGCGCGGAGCTTGAAGTCTGGCAACGACTGACCTACCTCTGCCATGCGGGTCTCCTTTCGCGGTCGCGATGTCTCGTGAGTTCGGAGCGAGGATAACACGCGCCGAAGGCCCGGCAAGGTGCTATTCCCGCTTCCACCGCAGATAGGGCTGCCGCGCCGCCTTCGCCTCATCCAACCGCGAAATGGGCGTGGTATACGGCGCGCCGTGCAGGAAGTGTTCGTCAGCCGCCGCCTCCTCGTCGATGCGTCGCAGCGCATCGACGAAGGCATCCAGCGTCTCCTTCGATTCCGTCTCCGTTGGCTCGATCATCAGCGCCTCGTCGACGACGAGCGGGAAGTACATCGTCGGCGCGTGGAAGCCGTAGTCCAGCAGGCGCTTCGACACGTCGATCGCGCGGGCGCCCTTGCGCTTCCTGGCGGAAAACACCACCTCGTGCATCACCGGCCGGTCGAAGGGCAAGTCGAACAGTGGCCGTAGCCGCGCCTTCAGATAGTTGGCGTTCAGCACGGCGTTCGCGCTAATGTCCCGCATCCCCTGGCCGCCCAGCAGCGTGATGTAGGTGAACGCCCGCACCAGCACCCCGAAGTTGCCCTGGTAACCGCCTACGCGTCCAATGCTCCGCGGGGGCTTCGTCAGCGCGTAGCGCGCGCCGCTCTCGCTCGGTTGCGCCGAGACGACGGGCCCCGGCAGAAAGGGCGCCAGCTCCTCCGTCACGCACACCGGACCCGCCCCCGGACCGCCGCCGCCGTGCGGCGTGCTGAACGTCTTGTGCAGGTTCAGGTGCACCACGTCGAACCCCAGGTGACCCAGCTTCACGCGCCCCAGCAGCGCGTTCATGTTCGCGCCGTCGCCGTACACCAAACCGCCCGCCCCATGCACGATGCGGCACATCTCCTCCGCGTTGCGGTCGAACAAGCCCAGCGTCGTCGGCTGCGTGAACATCACGCCCGCCAGATCGTCGCCCGCCTCGCGCCGCACCGCGTCCAGGTCGATGTCGCCGTTCTTGTCGGAAGGTATCGACACCACGTGGTAGCCGCTCATCGCCGCCGACGCCGGGTTGGTGCCGTGCGCCGACTCCGGAATCAGCATCTTCTTGCGGTGGCCCTGGCCCCGCGCCTGAAGCGCCGCGCGGATCATCAGCACGCCCGCCAGCTCGCCGTGCGCCCCCGCCAGCGGCGTGAGGCTGACGCCTGCCATGCCGGTCAGCTCGGCCAGGTAGCCCTGCAGCCGGTGCATCACCTCCAGCGTGCCCTGCATCTGGCGGTCGGACTGCATCGGGTGCGCGTGCGCGAAGCCGGCCAAGCCCGCGGCCCAGTCGTTCACCTTCGGGTTGTATTTCATCGTGCACGAACCGAGCGGATAGAAGTTCGTGTCGACCGAGAAATTGAGCTGGCTCAGGTTGGTGAAATAGCGCACCACCTCGCCCTCGGTCACCTCCGGGAGGTAGAGGTCCTGGCGCAGCATCGCCGCGTCGGGCAACGCTTGCGCCGGCACGTCGGAGCCGGGAAGCGTGACGCCCACGCGGCCCGGCACGCTGCGCTCCATGAGCAGGCGATGGTCCATCTGAGCGGACGCGACGTTGGCGGCAGTGGCGACCATTAGCGCAGACCTCCCAGGACGCTCACGAGCTTGTCGATTTGCGCCTTCGTGTTCACTTCCGTCACGCAGAGCAACAGGCCGTTCGGCACGCGGTCGCTCACGTCGTACCCGCCGATGATGCCCGCCTCCTCCATCGCCAGGCTCACCTCCGCCGGCGGGCGCGGGCACGAAACGACGAACTCTTGGAAGAAGGTGCCGCCCACCGGCAGACGGTAACCGGGCAGCTTCGCGATCTCACTCGCGGCGTAATGCGCCTTCTGATAGCACAGCTCGGCGACGTGCCGCAGCCCACGCTTGCCCATCAACGCCACGTAGATCGTCGACCAGAGCGCGATGAGCGCCGTGCTGGTGCAGATGTTCGACGTCGCGCGCTCGCGGCGGATGTGCTGCTCGCGCGGTTGCAGCGTCAGCACGTAGCCGGAACGCCCTTGCGCATCGGTCGTCCGTCCAGCGATGCGGCCGGGCATCTGCCGCACATACTCGGACTTGCAGGCGAACATGCCCACGAACGGCCCGCCGAACGATGGCGGCACGCCCAGCGCCTGCGCCTCGGCGGTGGCGATGTCCACGCCGAACGACCCGGGCGACCGGAACAACGCCATCGCCACCGGGTCGTTGGCCGTGCACAGCAGCGCGCCGGCGCCGTGCGCCAAGTCCGCCAACGCCCGCACGTCCTCCACGTAGCCCAGGAAGTTCGGGTACTGCGCCACCACGCAGGCGGTGTCGGCTTGCAGCGATGTCGCGCCCGCCGGGATCGCGTACACGTCGATGCCCTGCGGCGAGGCATAGGTGCGGATGGCTTCGACGTAATGCGGGTTGACGGTATCGACCACGGCGACCTTGTAGCGTTTCGTCACCCGGCAGGCCATCAGCGCGGCCTCCGCCAGCGCCGTGCCGCCGTCGTACATGCCCGCGTTGGCGACCTCCATGCCCAGCAGCTGAGCCGTCATCGTCTGAAACTCGAACGTGCCCTGCAGCGTGCCCTGCGACACTTCCGGCTGATACGGGGTGTACGACGTGAGGAACTCGCCGCGCAGCACCAGCGGAGCAATCGCCGCCGGCGTGTAGTGGTGGTAAACCCCCGCGCCCAGGAACGATGGGTGCTTGCCCGCGTGGAAATTCTTCTCCGACAGCCGCTGCAGCTCGGCGCGCAGCTCCATTTCCGACAGCGGCGCCGGCATCTCTAGCGGCGGGTTGCGGTGGCCCTCCGGTATGTCGTGGAACAGATCGTCGACCGACCGCGCACCGACGGCGCGGAGGAGCTCGGCCCGCTCCGCCTCGGTGTTGGGTATGTACGGCGACGTGAGCGGCTGCAGCGTCACGAGTGCCTCCAAGCAGGGTGGGAATTGGCGTAACAGGCCAAGGATAAAGCAAACGACCCCTCGTTGCAGGGGTCGTCTTGGGGCGGCGGGAAGGGGCGGTGTCAGTGGCCGCCGGTGGCCGTCAGCTCCGCGTACTGCTTCGCGTCGAGCAGATTGTTCAGCTCTTGTTGGTTGGCCGCGCGCACGCGGATGAGCCACGAGTCGTAGGGCGCTTGGTTGACGAGCTCCGGCTTTTGGGCGACCGCCTCGTTCGCCTCCACCACCTCGCCGCTCACCGGCGCATACAGCTCGGAAACCGCCTTCACGGACTCGATCTCGCCGAAGCGCGAGAACTGCGTGAGCTTGGCGCCGGGCTTCGGGAGGTCGATGTAGACGACGTCGCCCAGCTGGTCCTGAGCGAAGAAGCTGATGCCAACGAGCACCGTGCCATCGGCTTCCGGCTTCGCCCACTCGTGCTCCTTCGAATACTTGCGGTCGGCGGGAATGTCCATGGACTACCTCGGTCGCTTGTAGAAGGGAAGGGTGACGATCTCCGCATCCACCAGGCGGCCACGGACGTCGATCTGCAAGGGCGTGCCCGGCTCCGCGAAGGCCGCAGGAACATAGCCGAGGCCAATGTTGGCGTCAAGCGTGGGCGAATAGCCGCCGCTCGTCACCTGGCCGATAACGGCGCCGTCCTTGATGATGTTGCTGTGTGGGCGCGGCAGCGCGCCCTTCGCCAGCGTCCGAAACCCGATCAGCTTCCGCTCCGGCCCCTTCTCCACCACCTGTCGCAGCACCGGAACGCCCGAGCAGCTTGGCGCGTCCAGCTGCACGAAGCGGTCAAGCCCCGCCTCGATCGGGTTCGTCGATGCATCGATGTCGTTGCCGTGCAACGGCAGCGCCGCCTCCAAGCGCAACGTGTCGCGCGCCCCAAGCCCGCACGGCACCGCCCCCTTCGACCGCAGCAACTCCCACAGCCACTCGGCGTCCTCGCTGCTGGGCATCAATTCCACGCCGTCCTCGCCCGTGTAGCCGGTGCGCGCCGCCATCACCTTGCCGCCTTGGATCGCGATGTCGCCGATGCGGAACGGTTTCAGCCGCTCCGGGTCCAGATTGGAAATCGACCGCACCAGCTCGATCGCCTTCGGGCCCTGCACCGCGATCATCGCCACGGCATCCGTGATGTCGGTCATACGCAGGCTGGGGAATCGCTCCCGGTGCCAGCGTTCCAGCCATGCCCACACCGTGGCCGCGTTCGCCGCGTTGGCGATCACCAAGAACGCTCGAGGTTCCCGCCGATAGATGATGCCGTCGTCGATGATGCCGCCCTGCTCGTTGCAGAACAGCCCATAGCGTGACCGCCCGGTCTCCATGCCCTCGCCGATGGCCGCCGTGTGCACGTAGTCGAGCAGCGCCCGCGCGTCGTCGCCCTCGACCATGAAGCGGCCCATGTGCGACACGTCGAACATACCCACGCCGGTCCGCACCGCGCGCGCCTCGGCGAGAATGCCCTCGTACTGCACCGGCATGTCGTATCCGGCGAATTGCACCATGCGCGCCCCCAGGCGGACGTGCGCGGCGTGCAACGGCGTGTGCTTGAGGGGGGTATCGGTCAAATCCTCACCTCGGGAATCGGTCAAGGATGGTGCGAATGGTAGGGTAGGAGCCCGGCCGGCGGCAAACCGCAGCGCCCGCCATCGCCGGTCGCGGACCATGCCCCCGACGCGTCAGCCGGCCGTCAGCAACGTGAACCCCTTCGGCAGTTCGCCGCGCCCCAGCAGCGCGAAGATCACCTGCCGCGCCTTGCCCTGGTCGATCGCGATGTCCCGCAGCGTGTCGAAGACCGAGCGCGCCGCCGTCGATGGCGGCGTCACCTTCAAACCGACCGCCTGCGCGATGTCTAGCGTATGCACAGTGAGCTCGAACGTGCGCGTCGGCAGATAGTCGGCGAACCGGATGGTGCCAAAGCGCACGTTCATGATGAAGTCGTCGGCCACGCGGTCGGATGCCTCCAGCGCCCGCTTCGCAAGCCCGCCCACATACGCGGCGGGGTCGTCGCCCATCTCCTTGGCCGCCTGCCGCCCGCGCTCCGCTATCCCCTGGTTCACGTTCGGCGCAGACATCCCCGCCCTGAAGTAGGCGGCCGCGCTCAACAGCGTCACGTCGCCGCCGGGCGAGCCAAGGCCGTCCACCAGCGTGGTGAAGGGCCGCGCCGCGTGCGCCACCGTCTCGCGCACCGTCCACTCGCCCAGGCCCGGCGCACCCCACTTGTCGGCCGGAACGCGGCCGACCGTGTCGACCAGGAACTGCGCCGCGCTCTTGAACGCAATGCGGATCTCGGGCACGCGAATCGTCGATGATTCCGCCATCGGTGAACACTCCTCAGGCACGTTGGCCCAGCAGATTGAAACGTGGATGCAGCGAGCCTCGACCCGTCAGCGCGAAGACGATGCTCGGAAAGACGCCATCGTCGATCGCCAGCTCCCGCAGGATGTCGAACGTTGCCCGCGTCGCCGAGGCGGGTGGGTCGAGATCGACTCCGGCCGCGCGGGCGATGTCCAGGGCGTGAGCCAGCAGCCCCGAAGCGCGCGTCACCAGGAAATCGGCGAAGCGCATGGTGCCGAAACGCACCGTCGCGATTGCCGTGTCCGGGGTCGCATCCACCAGCGTCTCCGCGCGCGCGGCCAGCTCGCGGACGTAGCCGAGCGGCTCGTCGTCCATGTGTGCCGCCGCCTGCCGCCCTCGGTCGGCGCCGGCCTGGTCCGCATCGGGCCCGGTCTGCGCGACGCGATAGTAGTGCGAGGGGCTCGTGATGGTCGCCGCGGTGGCACCCGCGCCCAGGCCGTCCAACAGCGTGGTGTACGCTCGACAGGTGTGCCCCACCGTCTCGCGCACCGTCCACTCGCCCAGGCCGGCCGCCTGCCACCGCCCGGCCGGAATGCGCGCGACCGTGTCGACGAAGCAGCGCGAGGCATCCTTGAAAGCGGTGCGGAACGTCGCCGGCTCGGACATCGCCTCATCTCTCGCCATGAACTTGCCGTGAAAAAGAAGGGGCGCCATTGTAGCGCCCCTTCGGGTCGTCGCCGGTCGCGGCTACTGCTTGGCACCGGACTTGGCCGGAGCCTGCTTTCCGCCGCGCATGTCCTTGGCGGCCTCCACGAGGTTGACCAACGAGGCTTTCACCTCGGGCCACGCCCGCGTCTTCAGGCCGCAGTCGGGGTTCACCCATATCTGGTCGGGCGCCAGCACCTTGGTCGCCTTTTCGAGCAACCGCTCCATCTCGCTCGTGTCGGGCACGCGCGGCGAGTGGATGTCGTACACGCCCGGGCCGATCTCGTTCGGGTAGTGGTAATGCTCGAACGCCTCCAGCAGGTGCATGTTCGAGCGCGACGTCTCGATGGAGATCACGTCGGCGTCCATCTCGCCGATGGACTCGATGATGTCGTTGAACTCGGCGTAGCACATGTGCGTGTGGATCTGCGTCTGGTCCGCCACGCCCGCCGCCGCCAGCTTGAACGAGTCCACTGCCCAGCGCAGGTACTCGCCCCAGTCCTCGCGGCGAAGCGGCAGGCCCTCGCGCACCGCCGGCTCGTCGATCTGGATCACCTTGATGCCGGCCTTCTCCAAGTCCAGCACCTCGTCGCGGATCGCCAGCGCCAGCTGCTTGCTCGTCTCGCTGCGCGGCTGGTCGTCGCGCACGAACGACCACTGCAGCATCGTCACCGGCCCGGTCAGCATGCCCTTCATGGGCCGCTTCGTCAACGACTGCGCGTACTTGATCCACTCCACCGTCATCGGCTTCGGCCGACGAATGTCGCCGAAAATGATCGGCGGCTTCACGCAGCGCGAGCCGTACGATTGCACCCACCCGTTGCCCGTGTGGACGTACCCCTCCAACTGCTCGCCGAAATATTCCACCATGTCGTTCCGCTCGGACTCACCGTGCACCAGCACGTCGATGCCGACCCCTTCTTGGAACTTAACTACGTTGGCGATCTCCTTCCGCAGGAACTCGTTGTATTGCTCCTCGGTGATGGCGCCCTTCTTGAAGTCGGCGCGCGCCTTGCGGACCTCCGCCGTCTGCGGGAACGAGCCGATCGTCGTCGTCGGAAACTTGGGCAGCCGCAGCCATTGCTGCTGTGCCTCGCGCCGTCTCGCGAACGGGCTCTTGCGCTCCAGCATCGCCGGCGTCACGGCCGCCAGCCGTCGCTTCACCTCGGCGTTGTGAATGCGCGGCGAGGTGCGGCGGCTCTCCATCGCCTTCGCGTTGTCGACCAATTGCGCCGCCACGCCCGATTCACCCTCGTTCACCGCGCGCGCCAGAATCGCCAACTCCTCCACCTTCTGGTTCGCGAATGCCATCCACGACTTCACCTCGGCATCCAGCGCGTGCTCCAACGAGAGGTCGACCGGGCTGTGCAGCATCGAGCACGAGGGCGCGATGAAAACGCGGTCGCTGCCCAGGGCGTTCACCGCCTGCTTCACCGTCGCCAGGGCCTTCGCCAGATTCGCGCGCCAGACGTTGCGG
>Ga0194132_10000338_pt1 | contig 97023 bp, 73 predicted proteins | sample TA2KigOf80mmetaG_FD_148612 | JGI IMG/M metagenome (GOLD analysis project Ga0194132, IMG submission 148612) | Freshwater microbial communities from Lake Tanganyika, Tanzania - TA2015054 Kigoma Offshore 80m | ecosystem: Environmental > Aquatic > Freshwater > Lake | place: Tanzania: Lake... | reverse complement strand
GACTAGTTTTTTGCCCTTTAAAGACCGTCTTAAGAATGAGTGCCGTCTAGTACCGGGTCGTCTGGGGCTCACCGACAGCGCCGATCCCAGGGCACTAAGTGTTGCATTACAGCTACTTAGCGAAGGTACGGTCGCCTCAGTCAGCCTCTACACGGCCAAGTCCGACACCCTTGAGCTGGCCCGAGATCATGGCATCGATCTGGAACGGGTATCCACAGGCCTGGTCTGGGCAGCACCGACGGGGACCCAACTCGGCAGCGCCGCGCGGCAGCAGCTGGCGGCGACCCACCTGGTTTCAGGCCAACTCGACGCCGTCCTGGGCGGCAATCAGGCTACCACCGCGGAAGTCATCCGCGCTGGAATCAAGACTGTCGGCCTGGCCACCGGGATCAAAACGGTAAGCGGCTCCTTCATCATGCACCGTCCAGCTGGCGCTTTGGGCGCCCTCAGCTCTGAGGCCACCTATCTTTTTGCCGACTGCGGCGTCGTCATCTCTCCAACCACCGAGCAGCTCATCGATATCGCCGCTGCATCGGTCCAGACGTGGCAAGAGCTCCAGCCGGATGTGCCTGCGCGCGTGGCTTTCCTGTCTTTCTCCACCAAGGGGTCAGCCCACCATGCGGCACAGGCCACCGTAGCAGCCGCGGCTCAGGGATTCCGCGCCGCTTATCCTAGTATCATTAGTGACGGTGAGCTGCAGTTTGACGCAGCCTTTGACGTCGCCATCGCCGCCCGTAAGGCCCCAGGCAGCCCGGTCGCAGGGCAAGCCAACTGCTTCATCTTCCCTGACCTCAATGCTGGCAATATCGGCTACAAGCTAGCCCAGCGGCTCGGTGGCTTCGAAGCCTATGGTCCGATCCTCCAAGGACTGAGACTGCCGATGAACGACCTCTCCCGCGGTGCAACCGTCGATGACATGCTAAACAGCGCCTATATAGCCCTAAGTCGCAGTAAGAGAACCGCACCCTAAGCCACGAATGACGATCCCGTATAATTTTCCTGACAAGCGCCGATGCAGCCGTTATGATGCTGCCAAACAATGTTTGATCGACCTGTTACGGGCTCTTTGTGATGAATCTTCTGATGATGAATCCACTCAACTATGTTCGTGCAGCCCTGACTTTCCGTGGCGGATTAGCTGCGGATGCCACTATTCCGCGCATCGAGACTAAAATACCGCCGCAAATTGTCTCCGAGCGCACACTGAACGCATTGTGCCGGCTGACACGTTACCCTAGCGCCGGGTATCTGCCCATCACGTTTCCGTTTATTTATGCCTTTCCAACGCACTTGGCAAATATGCTTGATCCCCGCTTTCCCTTCTCGCTGATGGGTACCGTGCACGTGCGTACGGAGATTCATCAAATCCGACCGATCAGCGCAGGCGCGGCGATCGCTGCCACTTGCTCGATCGAGGGGCATCGCGACACTGACAAGGGTGCTGAATTTGATCTTTGCACCGACATTTCCGTGGGCGATGAATGCGTCTGGCGCGGTAGGGCCACCATGCTGCGTCGCAGCTCACATCATCTAGACCATGGTCTGCCCACTCATGCGGCGCGACCGCCACTTGATGGTGTGGGTGCTCATAGCGAGCAGTGGCGCCTCGAGAGCGGCCTCTCCCGCAAATTTGCCCTGACAACCGGCGACATCAATCCCATACATTTGACTGCTCTCACCGCACGAGTCTTTGGTTTCAAGGGAGCCATCGTCCATGGATCGTGGGTAGAGATGAGGCTAGCCGGCACTGAGCCTGACTTGTGTCACGAGTCAAATATCGCCTTTGAATGTACATTTAAACAGCCGATCACATTGCCGGCGACTGTAGTCTACAGACGGTGGCCCAGTCTAAAAAGAGCCGGCCAAGTCGAACTTAGGCTCCTGAACCGAACTGCAGATAAACCGCACGCCATAGCCACCATTGGGCCAAAGGAGATCACTGCATGAGCGATCTACTACTTGAAGTCAGCCGCCGGCCTTTTGCCAGACGTCTGGTAAAGCAACTTAAATTACCGCTGCCGCTGCCAGAATCATTGGAACGCGCGACCGCACCGTGGTCAGAGCAAGAACTCAGTGGCCACCACAGCGCTATTGGGGGCACCAGGAACTCAAAGCTCATGAATTTTCTGAGCGAGCTGGTGGGTGGAGCTGGCGCTGAATTAGCCCCAAGCCTTATTAGTAGCCCTAAGCTAAACTCCATAGTTTTTGACATGAGTCAGGCTACGAGCATTGACGATCTCGGGTCGCTCTATGATTTTATGCGGCCCCGTCTAAGCCTGATTGCCAGCAACTGCCATATCGTCATCCTCGGGTGCGCCACAGATGCGACCACAACGCCCGAGGCTGCGGCAGTCTCAAGTGCGTTGACCGGTTTCGTCAAGAGCTTGGGCAAGGAGATTGGGCGCCGCGGTGCCACGGTGCAAGTCTTACAGATTGGCAAATGCGGCGATACGCCAGAGGCCCTGCGTGGGCCACTTATGTTCTTCCTGTCCAAGCGCAGTGCCTTCATCTCCGGTCAATGCCTCCGCGTAGGGGCTGCCGCCGGCGCTGAGGTGGCGCCCTTCACTCAGTCCTTGCTCGGCAAAGTTGCCCTCGTCACCGGCGCCGCTCAAGGTATTGGCGCTGCCATTGCGCGCCGCTTAGCCGAAGAGGGGGCCACCGTGATCGGTCACGACCGCCCAGCGGCACGCGACAATTTGCAGGCCCTCATGACAGAAATTAAGGGCTCTAGCCTGACGGTCGACCTCCTTGAGCCCGCCGCCGTGAGTACCATTGTTAACTATCTTCAAGCGCATCATTCTACGATCGATATCTTGGTCAATAATGCTGGCATCACGCGCGATAAAACCCTGGCACGCATGCCACGTGACTGGTGGGATGACGCCGTCCGGATCAACTTGCTAGCTCCTCTAAAGCTGAGCGAGGCGATTCTCGCCGCAAGATCCGACAACAATCAGATGCTCATGCCTAACGGTGGTCGTATTATTTCTATGGCATCCATCGGCGGAATTGCCGGTAATGCTGGTCAAACCAACTACGCCGCCGCCAAAGCGGGACTCATCGGCGGTGTTAAAGGACTAGCCAAAGTGGCCGCAAGCCGCGAAATTACCGTCAACGCGCTAGCTCCTGGATTCATCGAGACGCGGATGACAGCGGCCATGCCAACTGCCATCAGAGAGGTTGCGCGTCGCTTTAACGCTCTTAACCAAGGTGGCTTGCCGCTTGACGTTGCGGAGGCCGTGGTGTTTTTCAGTACCCCTGGAGCAAGTGGAATTTCTGGCGAAGTTTTGCGAGTGTGCGGCCAAAATTTGATTGGGGCCTAAGGCGTACTAAAACTTAGGAACCCCGTGACACTCAGCTTTCGCTATATTTTGCGTCTCTGGCTTCCGCTCACGGCGACATGGCTACTCATGGCCGTGTCGTATCAAATCGTGGCGACTATGGTCGCCACTTTACCGGACCCCAAGATAAACCTAGCTGCATTTGGCATTGCCTCAGCCATCGGTCTGATTGTCGAGGCTCCCATCGTCATGATGACCAATGCCACTTCCGCTCTTTGCCATGACCAGCAGCGCTACCGTCTTTTGTTTCGCAACAATTTGATCCTCAATTTACTTGTGACTGTGATCATGGCAGTCCTGTCCTATCCGCGTCTTTTCGATTGGTTGGCCGAAAGCATCATGGGTATCGAGACCACTGTCGCCTGGACAGCCCGTTCCGCTCTCGTATGGCTAGTGCCCTGGCCGGCAGCGATAGGCATGAGGCGTTTTTATCAAGGTATTGCGCTCAGCTCTGGCGCAGCGCGCCAAATCACCATAAGTGGCACTGCCAGGGTGCTAGCCACAGGAATTGCTTGCCTAGGCACTGCTAAGTCTGGATTTTTCAGCGGTGCTGAAGTCGGCTGTGCTGGTCTCACGGCTGGGGTTGTCGCCGAATGGTTGGCGGTTCGCTTTATGGCGCGGAAGCACATAAGGCAAGTGGCGCACCGCCAAAGCTCGGGCGAACCATTGAGTCAGAGAGCTTTTTGGAAGTTTTACTACCCACTCATTATCACCGCTTTTATTTCGTTAGGCACTGAGCCCATCGTGACCTTTTTCCTCGGTCGCTCCGTCGCAAGTGTGGACTCATTGGCCGTACTGCCCGTCATTGGCACGTTCATCTTCGTCTTTGCTTCATTTAGCCTTGCCTTACAGGATGCCACCGTTGCTCTCCTTGGAGCTGGTGCAGCGGCTCATGGAAAGGTCGGCAGATTCACCCTTGGCATAACGGCGGTCCTCGCATTCCTGATTGGGGCGCTAGCATACACACCGTTCGTGGATATTTGGTTGACCGCAGTTGCGGGGCTTACGACGGAGCTAGCAGCATTTGCACGCGTGCCGCTGCGTATTGCAGCACCGATTCCGGTCATATCCATGTTATTTTGCTATTTGGTCGCAGCAAATATTCACCGGCATCGAACCAAACGAGTCACATTAGCTAGTATCGCAGAAGGACTCACCATAGTAGCGACGGCGTGGCTGGGCCTCATCACGACAGAGCAACCAGGTGCCTTGATTATGACTACAGCGCTACTTCTCGGCCGCCTTGTGTCTACAGGGTATCTCGCTTGGCAATATCAAGCTGATACCAGAACGCAGGCTCATCTCGAGGTGCATCAGGTGGGTCAGCGGAGTTGCCGAGAGTGATGACCTGACGACTACTGATAGCCGTCTCTTTGATGATCGCCCTCATGCCATAAATACTCTCAAGCAAGCGACTACGCGAGCCATCGCCAATCGCCCGGCGTAGCCCTTGGGTCAAGCGATCTCGCAATTCTGGACGTGCCGGATTGACAAAAAAGTAGTCGGTACTAGGGTACTGCAAAAGCAAACTTGGTTCGACTACGATGCCGTACTGGGGGCGTCTGGCGACTTCCTTGACTACTTCAAATATGGCTAAAGGAATGTAATCGATGCGACCTCTTTCTAACATACGAAATAACGACTCGTAATCGTCGTTGGTTGTTACAGGTAAACTGTTTTCATTCAGAACATCAGCCACCTGCCAGTCATGCACCACTCCGGCTGTCAAGTTGCGGAGGTCATCTAATGACTTGACGCCGCTGAATTTAGCCTCCTGACCCTTTTTAATAACTAAAAGACGAACTCCATGCAGACCCATCAGCACTGGTATTTTTATCGGCTGATGTCTTTCTTCGAGGTCGGTTGAAGAAACGTTACCAACGATATCCAATTTATTGTTTCGCAACTCAGTGAACTTGCGCGAGTGAGACATAAAAGGCACCGCGTCAAAGTCACAAGGACCTCGCTCTGCATCGAGTTTACTAGTCGCAAGTTTCGCTAATTGATCATAGTAGGTGTACCGATAGTCGTCGGTCGGTATTCTCAATGCGCGAATCGTGCAATTTCCAAGACCAGTGAGGGCTGCAGCTACTGGCCTTGGCGGTTCGGAGCGCGTACCAGCATCCATTGTCGGCTCCACTTGGGGCTTACACGCCAATGCCCCAAGAAGTTGCGTGAAGATGAAGGTGCGAGAAAGGTGCATCATGATTCGTAACCGCTAGCTTCGTTAAAATTACGGGCTGCCTGGCTGTGTGCCACCTAGCCCCCCAAAGAGACCACCTAGGAGCGAACCAAAGCCGCCACCACCACCGAGTAAAGAGCCCAAGCCACCACCACCTGCACCACCAAGGAGAGAGCCTAGTCCGCCGAGGCCACCTGCTCCACCACCACCGAGGCCACCGAGGCCACCTGCTCCACCACCACCGAGGCCACCGAGCCCACCTGCACCTGAGCCTAAGCCACCACCGCCAAGTCCACCGCCAATTGTAGGAGGCACCTGGGCTGTGGTTGGTGGTAGGGTCGTCGTCGTGGGATTTGGTGCACCTGGATTACCTTTAGGCAGCGCATTCGTCTTGGGTGCCGCGACGTCCGGGTCACACTGGTCAGTATCCCAACTATCGTCGTCAGTGCTATTCAATGCGAGGCTGTACGTATCGCCATCAAGCCCGCAGGCATCGAGATCCGCATCGTCTTCGTCACCAGCTTCATCATCGTCACCGTCGATCAGTCGCGACGGCTTCGCTGCTTGCCTGGACCCCTTCGAAGACGCCGATTCGGTCGAACAGGCGAGAGTCACAGCACCACAAGCTATCAGAGCTAATAAATGGTGTTTTACTTGAACGATCATCCTGGACCCCTCTAGTTGTTTATCCTTCAAATCCTGAGGACACATCAGCAATGCGCTTCAGCGTCTCTTCATGAGGGTGTCGGATGATAGGTGCAGGAACTTGAGTGAAAAGTAAAAATCATTTGATTACCCCGCCTTTTCAACGATGTAACCAAATGATTTCCCCTGTCTAATGACGCTGCGAACGACTCTACTACTCGCCAGTTACCGAGACTCCGTCAACCAGCACGTAGGGACTGACAAATCCACCGCTGACGATTTCGACTTCTTTACTAACGGCTAAGACAGCATCAGCGATGGCAAAAAAGTTACCTGCAATCATAGTTTCCGTCACACTGCCGCGATCGTCGCCATGTTGGAAAAGGCGGCTACTTTTTGCCACACCGCTGAAGTCACCTTTTATGGGATCCGAGTTGCCGGAAAACCGGTCCACCACGAGAAGTTGATCGTGCTCCTTCAGGATAGTGGCAAGAGCTTTGTCACCCGCGCTCAGAGACAGTGCAAAAGGTCCACCTGCCGTCCCCGTAGTGCTCGCATGACAGCGCTTTGCACTATAACAATCGTGCAGGTGCCGCGTGAGTACACCCCTCTCTACAATACTTTGACTCCGGGTGGGCACCCCGTCGCTATCAAAGGCAGTCGCCCCGGAAAACCGAACGTCATGAGGCAGATCCGTCAGTGTGAATAGGGACGACGCCACCTTGCTGCCGACCGATTTATCCCACCGACTCTTGCCGTCCATGACCTGCCTACCACCAGCATGGTAGAGCATCATACCTAGTAAGAGCTCTTGAACTGCACGTGGACTGAGCAGCACCGCGCCACGATAACTTGGGCACCTGACTGGATTGAAGAGTCCAAGGACCCGTTTTACAAAGCGATCAGCATCGGTGAGACTGCGCTGCAAGATGGCATCAGCAGTAAAGGAAAAATTCCCGTCGTAGTCAAAGCCCGTGACTTCGTCACCCGACCGCCCCATACCCATAAATGACCAACTAGCCATCGTTTGACGCTCCGCCTGCGTCATACCCGTGGTGCTAGCGAGGGCATGAAACGAAACGTTTACGGCCATTTCGTAGCGCTCTAAGGCCAGCCTCGGATCAGCGCCTAGACGCCCTAGGGTCTCCTGCATATCAGCCGTCATCGCGGCGAGGTCGAGATGAGCGAGTTTGTCCTCAAACAGGAAGTCAAGAGCCTTGGCCTTTGGTGCCTCAGCCTTACTGGCAAACACTAAATCTGGGTCTGGAACCGAATACTTGGCCAGCGCCAGAGCACTCTCTACTGCGTGTTTAATGCTCTCCTCATTGGTGATATTGACTGAGGCTGAGCCCTTTTTTTGATCCTTGTGGACGACGATGCCAATACTGCGAGAGGCTAGACTGTTGGCCAGAGTAAACTCTTTGTTATCTACGACCAGGCGCTTCTCAAATGACGCGCCGGTGCTAATCTTTGCAGCATCCGCGCCTAACTTCTTGGCTGTAGATAAGCCAAATTCAGCTAGCCGCTCTAAACTGCTTGCTACCTGGGTCAAATCCAAATCATTGACTTCATGTTTAGCGCTCATTTCTGCTCCCCTCCGACCGTAATCTTGCAGCGTACGTAAGGACCGCCGGCATCAACTTTGGCAGCTTGACCCTTGCCGCAGTAACCGGTACCCAAATCCCAGAGGAACTCCTCACTCACCGCATCGACCGTTTTCAGCACATCAAAGGCGATACCCGAAAGGGTTGCCTCGCGAAGCAGCTCGGTCTTTTTGCCGCCTTTGATGCGGTAAACATAACCTGTGCCAAACATAAATTCGCCGTTGGCATCGGCCTGCCCTGAACCCGCACCTTCAACCAAGTAGCCATCGTCAATGCCAGCGATCATATCCGCTAGGCGGCTAGTGCCGGGCATGAGGTACGTATTGCGCATGCGGATTAGTGGCTCATCGTTAAATAACCAGGCCCGCGCATTGCCGGTCGGCGCCACACCAAATTCAGCTGCTGTCTCACGATTATGCAGGTATGACTTAAGCATGCCCTTTTCGATGATGACGGTGTTTTCCGTCTCCACGCCCTCGTCATCAAATGGCAGGTTGCCTACCGCATATCCGGCTATGGTTTCGCGGCCGCTATCAGCCATGGTGACCAGATCCGAAGCGACGCGCTGACCGATCTTACCTTGGGCAACAGATCCGGCCTTCACAAAGTCTGCCTCAACCGTGTGCCCGATCGCCTCGTGACAGAGGAGACCTACCACCGCAGGGGACAGGATCACCGTCTTCTGGCCACCCTCAGGGTACTTGGCACTGAGGAGATCGACCGCGGTTTTAGCCGTCGCATCGACTGCATCCATAAGGGATGGGTGCGCTAAAAGGCAATTCCAGCCGCCACTAACACCTGCGCCACGTTGTCCGGTGGCCCGCTCCCCATCTTTTTCGGCGATCGCCGTGAGCGACAGTTCTGGCTGCGCCAGCCTGAGGGAGCAAGCCGCACCGTCGGAAGTTACAATAGCCTTCTCTTCAATAATCTCATTGTAGCGACAACGTGCCGTATGCATCTTGTGCGAGGCTTGCGCCAATTTGCGCTCCAGACCAACTATCTGCCCCAACTTGTCAGCAAGCGGCATCGCTATCAGCTCATCATATCCAGGTCCAGTGAACGCGGCCGTGCTCAGGCGTCCACGCGCCAGGTGCAGCTCACCCTTAGCTCTAGCCTTAGCAAGGGCCATGGCGTTTTCCTGAGCCTGCTTCATGGCGCGCTTAATCGCCGCTTCGCTAATGTCAGCGGTAGCAGCAAAACCCCAGGCATTGCCAACCAGAGCGCGCACACCTACACCCTCAGTAATGGAGTGATTAGCGACGTCGACCCGGCCTTTTTGCGCCATAAAAGAGTTCGAGATTCGTTTATGATAGCGCAACTCAACAAAGCCACTTTGGCCTTTAACTAGTTGCTGCAGCAAGTCCTTCATAGCACCCTCCTCAAGCTAGCAGGTACGACCCTACCCCGAAAAGTTCGAGATACGATCATACCGCTGCTGTGAGTAAAGGCCTAGAAGTCTTAAGGCCGCAACCGAGTTGCAGCTAAATAATCTTAGCTGCCGGACTTGCCAGAGTCACTGCTGGGGTCTGGCCTATCGCCTTGCCGACCGCGTCGACAATGCCAGCTTCGATGCTCCCTACACGCCCCATTGGGCCAACACCCAGCTGCTGCGCTGCCTCTCCCGTAAAGGTAGGCGCCTGTCCCGGGCCTTCGGCGTACATGTTCCGGGCGTTATCGGCAATCAGCAGAGTCTGCTGCGGCACTTTGGCAAACGGGCTCGCATCACCCGAACCTTTGATTATAAAGGTGAGTGTCGAAACATGCTGGTTGTCGTTTACCCAGTCCTGGCTGCGGTTACTGCAGGTGCTTAGGTGCACGATGGCATCCTTCTCTGCAGCAAAAGCAGATTGCGCGATGTAATAAACACCGGCAAGTGCCTGAGCTGTTTCGGTCAGCATGTTGCCGGTCGCACCGTTGGGAGCTCTCATTGCATCGGTAGCATGGAAGTCAAAGGAGTTCATCCCAACGCTACCCAGATTTGCTAGCCCTGCCTGGAAGAGATTGGCGAACATCCGCATACCCGCAAGCCCCTCGATCCGACGCTGACCGTAGGTGCCAAAGGTGGCATCAGCCATCGTCGAGAACTGACGCAGGCTCGCCACTTGCGCCTTGAGTTTTTCGTAGGCGTCCAGCATCTGCCCACGCACCGCTTTTACGGTCGCAGACCCAGTGAGGTCGTCAAATATTTCGACCGGGTTGGAGGCTTTTTCGCGCGGCATATAATTGCCTGGAATCTCGATCGAGTTAACAAACTGAGCGACCCTTCGCCCCGGAATCTGCACCGCACCCGCGCCGTCAAATCCTGAGGTGCCGAGCACGACAGCACCGACGGGGCTATAGTTAGCGAATGCCTGTTGCACGACGTATTCTAAGTTACCCACACCTGGAATCACAGCGTTGCGATGCACGCCTTGACTACCGGGCATCCCGACACCAGCTAAGAGTGAGATCTTTGCGATCTTACCGGCGTCGAGCGCAGGCGCATTAGCCGCGTCAGGCGCGATCGCCGTGGTCCCGTTGATTTTGCCCGTTGTCAAAATATCGAAGGCCCACTTGTTAAGCCGGTCCAGAGGCGCAGGAGCTTTTGTTGCCATCGCTCCTGCAAGGTTCATGGGGTTTGCGCCAGCGCTCACACTGCCAGCGCCAAATTGGTTGTACTGGGCCCCGTAGTCCATCAGATAGAGCTCATTACGGATGTCATGCGAGGTCGCGTAAAACACGTGAAACACTGCCGGCTTATCGTTGCCCGCTGCCATCGCTTGGCTCAGTGTTAAAAGCGACGGACCGCCACGCAGGGCATCATTGATGACGTCAATGGCATTAAACGGTGTCATTCCCGCATGATTCAAACTGTCACGAACGAAGTTTCCGACGTGACCGATGCCCTGATGCTTTAGAAAACTGTAAGCACCGTAGCCGAGTCCACCTAGCATGGCGTTGCGCAGAAAGGCACGACGCTGCATGTTTAGTAGCTGCTGCTCCCCAGCGCGGCTATCGACTTGATTTTTGTTTTCATTCTTTTTCATAACCCGCCCCCAAATGCTCACAATTTAGAATTTGCAGCAAATGCCGCTGAACCTATCATCGTCGCGATCGCCTCGCGGGCCTCTTTGCTCCCCTTAGCACACTGCGTCTGCAAATGATTCACCGCCGCCGTTAATGCCGCTGGTTCAAACTGACCCAGACAGTTGCCAGCAAGGCGTGTTGCCGCTTCAACCGTCCCGCATAAAGTCATCGGTTCCGGTATCCCGTGCGTATAAACATCAGCCACTTCCGCCAAGGCCGATAGATAATCGGGATTTAGCGTGTTAGCTAACGTGGTCGTCCGCGCTGCCGATTCCGGATCCCACAGACGCGACTTGTTGGCTTCGATAATGTTAGTACCGATAAGCCCGCACTTATCACGCCCTAGAATGACTTTTTGATCATTCTTGAGTGGCGGTTTCTCGCTCGCCTGCTTACCGGGACAAAGCTCGGTGAACATGTCCGCTGTCACCGTGCCCAAGCCAGCACCCAGGCACTGATCTGCTACGCCTTTCAGCTGTAAGTAATTCTTCACCGTAAATGCTGCGCCCCCAAGGACCCCGACATCCCCATCTTTCTGCGCCGTCACTTCGTCACGCCGAAATGCTGAGGCACTACTCTGTTTTCCGACTTTCGAACCCAAACCTGATGTCCCCCCTCCCGCACATGCCACTAGGAGCAGCATGGGTAACACGATCAATGCTTTCTTTTTCACGACGAAACCTCCCCATACGACTAATTTTCACTAGCAGTCGCGCAGGCAAATGTCTGTGTGTTAAAGAATGCTTCGAACACAGGCAGTAACTTCCCCTCCCCTTTGGTATAAGCGCTGGCTACAGCAGCGACGATTTCTTGGTTAGTGGTTCCCATATTAAACAGCACGGACGGCAAGTACCGTGACAGTCCGTTGACCAGAATTTTCCCGTCACCAATTAGATGCTTGGTAAGATCTCCGACGTTACTGACGTCAGCTAGTTTTTTGCCAGAACGGTCGTTCAGACATTGGGGCTCGAGAGTATCGTTCTCACCATAGAGTTGCGACAACGTCGCGGCTGTCACCTGGGTGACTGCTGCATCAGCGTCCTGACCGTTCACTACACCCTCGGCAGACGCCATCTGCACTGCTGCGCGATAAGGGTTGGCCATATTGTTGGTGTTGAATGCAGTAGTGGCTGGGAACATTAACCCATACTGGTCAAATGGCCGGAACACATAAGACGCCAGGTGTAAGCCTTTGTAGAGGTGACAGCCTTGACAGATGGCTCCACTCTTAGGCACGGCGGTTGCCCCTCGCGGCGCTTTATTACTGTTGAGGTTCTTCGGATTTTCGGCCACCATGCGGCCGTCTTTGGTGGTAATGCAATCGGGTACGGGATCAGGCTTCACGCCTTTTGGACCATTGGTCTGCGCCATCAGAAGTTGGCCAGCGATCACACCGAAGATATTACCACCGCGCCGATAATTGTTATTAGTCTCGAGAAAACTCGACGATGCTGAATTTAGGAACGATACGGTACCGAAAAAGTTGCCGCGTTTCGGCGAAAGATCACACTCGGCCCAGGTGTTGGCGGCCGTATTGGTGCAGGCAACCCCTTTGCCCGGGCTGCGCGCACTATCGAAATTGTAAAGCTTCGCAGTGTTAGGAGTCACCTGCACTTTGGGCATCAAGAGGATGTCTTTGTAAGAGGTAGTCTCAATATACTTGAGAAGCGTCTGGTAAAATTCTTGCTTAAGATCCTGAACTGTTGCTGCGTTTATCTCAAACCCAGCCGCCGGATTTGCAGTCAGTGACCCGGCGTTGCTGACTTGCTCCGCGAAGAGTTTGAGCCCGTATTTATAAAATTCTTGTTTAAGCGCTGCATCCTGAATGAGAGCCGCTATTTGCGCCCGCCGCTCGTCGGTAATGGGCTGATCACGCTCAGTCGCAGGAAGGTATTGGTCTAACTCTTCGATTCGTGGTGGCCGTCCAAAGGCACGATTAAAGAATCTAAAGACAAAGTCACGCCCCTTAGTGACCTGACTACACTCGTAAGTCAAATTGATCGCAATGGTACTCCCAAACTGTGCGGCACCACCGTAAACTGCTTCGGCACCAGCGACAGCGGAGGGCAAATTGATACGCATCCATTCAAGAAACAGCCCAAGCTCCGCCCGTTTCTCGTCGGGAATAGACGGAGGCATCGGGGTCGGCTGCTGTCCAGCAGGAGTATCGTTGTAGCGGTTGACCATAGTTTGGTACATAACGCCGTTGGTATCCATTTTCATAATCGCAGTTGCCGACAAATCTTTGGCCTCGGGCATCTCCCAGGTGATCGCCATAGGTGCGCCAGGCGCATGGCATCCAGCACATTGCTCGGTTAGGAAAGCCATAGCCTCGTCTTCGGTCATCTCGCGTTGCGTCTTTTTGGTCCCGGGACCACCTGGTTGTTTTTTTGTGATCTTTGGCGCGCTCACTTTTGGCTTGGTATCTGAGCACGCCAGGGATCCGCTCAGTGAGCAAGCACAAAGAATTACGATCAGGTGTCTCAGTAGCGATCTCATTTGGCCACCTCGCCCTGAGCGGTTGTAGTAGCCGCGTCTGCCTGCGCCGCTGGTTTACTCGATGCGGCGACTACCAGCGTTGCGAGACTTCCGGACTCCATAAGTCCGATGATGGGGTCGCTGGGCTGTTTTTCCGTCTCGGATTTAAAATAGAGTGAAACGAACTCAAATTCACCTTGAGCGCTGTTAACGGAGAAGCTCTTCTCGCCCCAAGAAGCTCCATTGAATAACATGAGCTTTTTTGCGGTTGCGAGCCAAATGGCCTTGTCAGGCTCGGCTTCGTTCATCGGGCCTGCGCCGAGTATGGGTTCGTCGTCACCTATCTTGCGTGACAACTTGATACGTTGGCGGCCTAGTTTATCGCCTTGCCACGTGAAGACTAACAAGTGGGTTTTGGAACAGAGGTAAAGTTGCGTCTCAGAAGCGGCTAACGGCACAAGAGCGTTCACATCTGTCACCAGGTCCTTGATGTCCGCCTTGCTAATCGTTACCTGCGTGCCACCGAAGGCGTTTTTATTCCGGCCTACAGTCCCTGCCGCTGCGGCAAATTCCCACACGTATTTCTTGGATACCGTAAAAAGATAACTGTTGGGATCGCGCACCGGCATCAGTGGTTGTAGCTTAGTTACCGTTCCAGTTTCGGTATCGATCTCAAAGGCGAAGCCCTTCTTGGTCGATGCAACGACGCGCGTCGCGCTGTTACGCCCGACAGCAATGATAGAATCTCCCTCGTCCTTAGTCACCTGACCGGACAGGGGCGCACCTTGTTCTAAACTTAACGCTGCGAGTGAGGACGCTGACCGCGTAGGTTTGTATAGTGGCTTACTAGTCGAGCAACCGAGCACTAGGTCAGATGTCGTCGCCACAGCGAGGATCAGCAGTTTGTGAGTCGAGGTTGCCACTTACAGTCACTCCGTTAGGAACTGTGTTTCCCTCTACGTCATCAGCTATCGGTGACAGCCAGGGAAAACTTGAGCCAACCTCTAAAAAATATTTTAATTGCCGGAACTTTTTGCGTTTTTCTCAAACATGAGACGGCAAATCGCAGCTCCTCTAGTCGACCACACAGGTCGCCCCACCACCACCTAGACCTAACCGCACCACTCTTCTGGGGTCCGCTGCCTGCGGATCCCCCAGGGGCAATCGCTTCACTTCTCTAGATGGGGTACCTCTGTATCGGTTCGAGCTAATCAAAACTTGAGCTATTTTATAAAAAAACGTAAAACATCATTATTTACGGGCAGTTAAAACAACCAAATGGAACGCCAAAAAACTATCTACCATTCAGTTTCCCAGTCGATTTCCCTCAGTCATCGTCGCTCTGACGCCGTGCGCCCGGTTGACCCTGTGTGCCTGCACCGTTTGCCGTAGTGTCTGGTGCAGGCACGCGACAGGTGCTGCCATCTGGCCCACCGATACCAGCTTGCTGACCAAGCCCCTGCCCGTTATTGGAGCCGTTTGTGCAGAACGGAAAGTCTTCCCACTTAAGAACCGATCGCTGTTTGATAAAGGGCTTACTCCAGCTGGAATTGACGCTGGTATAAATGGAGTAACTGGATTTCTCTGCGGGAAGGCCGTTATGACCGCCTCCCATTGCCGCCACACCAATGATTTCTGGTCGACCGTCGTCCCTAATGCGAATGAGGGGACCACCGGAATCACCGGGAGCCGCGAGGCTTTGCTTGCCGGGTGGTGCGATAGAACTACGCGCCGTGCCGAGCCCGGTGAGCGAAATGACACCCTGCTGCTCGACACTGTCGAAGATCACGTTAGAACCACACCTTAAATTGCCGGCGGGCTCATCGGACGTTATGCTCTGAGATACTTTGCCGTATCCAGCAACCGTTACGGCGGTAAAACTTTGTGGAGGTACGGACGCTATGTCCATATATCCACGTGCAGTGCCACGCGGAAATGCAACGACTGAAATGTCAGCTGAGGAACCTACCGGCTGAGGCACAGGCTTCGGTGGGTTAGCAGCACTCCCCGGGGCTGTCGCATTACGTAAGACGATTCCACCAGCTCGATACCCTTTTGGATGTAGGGTATTCCAATCCTTCCCGTTCTCAGTACAGTGAGCTGCCGTCAGCATATAGTCAAACTGTGCGTCACCTCTGAAAAACGTGCCTGTACAGATCTTTTGTGATTTAGTTACGGGGTCGAAATAATCTAGCCGACTAACAGCCGACATGTCGGTCATCTTTTTACACTCTTCTTCACCCACACTATTGGTTGCCAGCCCAAGCCCAACTTGATTCCCATGTTTGATCGCAAGAGACATCGCCGCTAATGCAGCAATGTTGGCTTTGTTGAACCCAGTTTCTGCGAGTTCCAAGGTGTCGGCTGGTCTGTCTTCCTGTTTTGACTTTGATTTTGATGGGTCAATCTTAATCTTGGCGAATACCCCGGAGCGTTGTTTAAATGCGCCAGTCAATTTAGCAAATACTTCGCGCGTGATATGCTGACCGGGTGCCGTCGCAAGCTCAAATTTTTCTACCGCAAAATCCCCCCAACTTTTGTAACGGGTGGCGAGGCGGGTAAAAAATGGCGCCGCTGCCTGCAGTTGAGTGCGCACGCCACTGATGGTCTGCCCCCCAAATACAAAAGGTTCATCAGAGGATTGACTGAGTAGAGACTGGTAAAACTCCGGTACTGAAATACTCTTTAATTGATTCAATCGCGAGCGTGTGATCGGTTTAGTTAACTCAAGCTCAACAGCACTGCTGTTGTCGTCGCTAATCGATGCGAGTAAAGCAGAATTACTACTTGCGCCGCAGCCATAGATGATCTGAACGACAACCAGGACTGCTATCTTAGCCATAGCCATGGTATTCCTGCTGAAAAATAGTTAATGGTCGCCGGTCGCGGTGCGATTTTCATGCCAAAAATTTCTTCTCGTAAACCCACGACACATCTAGACACGCGACGCGCGAGCCGTATAAGTTTCAGACACGCTGTCCTAGATCTTTACGTTTTCATGATGCCGGTAGGGCACCGTAAAATGCTGCTCTACGGGCATGTTCCTCTAGTAGTGGTCTGAGCGGTACCCGCGCTGCTTGCGAGGCCTTTTCGTAGGCCACCTTTGCCTCGGCGTAAGCGCCCCTGGCCATTAATTTCTCGGCTAAAACACGGTACCATTCCTGTGCAAACGTTGCCGGCAGCGATGCATCCGGCGCCGTGCTACCCAGATATTGCTTTAATTGCTCGACGGCTATGTCGGCAGCTCGTGGACTACGGAGCTTCAAATACGTAAGAATCCACGGCTCACCCTCGCCAGCGGCGGGCAGGGTTTTGCGCCACCCCGCTAGGTACCGTCGCCACTCCAGCGGCGTCGTTACCTGGGGTGTTTGTTCTATCTTCAAACGCGCATGGATCTCGCGGGTCAGGCTATCGCCCAAGAACTTGCGCTGACTCTCTCCCTGAAGGCTCTTTAGTAGCAGGATCGTTCCTGCCCTATCACCCAGGATAGCAGCAAGGTCGGCCTCGAGAATGCCGAGTTCAATATCTTCGATGGCCTCGGCTGGTTGCTTGCGTGAAGCTGCGATACTGTCGCGCAGATCCTTGATAGCGCCAAGTTTTGGTACGCGTTCTGTTGCAAGATGCATAGCCTCATTGCGCCAAGCTCTGACGCGTGGTTCTCGATCCTGCGGATTTAGTTGTGTAAGCCAGGCCTCATAGGCGACATCAGGATCCCAACCCAGCGGCTGCCGCATGCGCACGTAGACGCTTTGGTCACGGGGACGAAGTAAATCTGCCTTACTGTGGGGACACAGAGAATTGAGAATCCCGGGGCTTCGATAAAGAGCCTCGCTATACATAGCATAGGTAGCCTTATCGAAGTTGGCTTGAATCTGCTTTTTCCAAGACTCAATCAAATCAACCTTAGCTGTTCCCAGGGCCTTATCAAAGTCATCACCGCCGTAGAGAGACTTCACTACTTCAATGCCCCGCGTCTTACTGATAAAGTCAATCAGAGATCCAGCCACGGTGTAGGCTCGATCACCGCTCAGAGTCCAAAAATACGGCGAAAATAATGCCTCGACCGATGGCAGCCGCCCAGATGCTAGCAAGGCTGCAGCGCCATCATCAAGACTCACCTGGCGCTGTGATGGCGCAAGGGCCACAGCTAAACCCTCAGTCAGAGCCATATTAGGGTGAAAACCAAGGCCGCGGAACGCGATGCGCGAGGTGACAGCATGCACCAACTCGTGACGCAGGGTTGGATGTGGCCACCTATCACTTGTGATGTGAATTGCCGGCATCCTCACGTCGGTTACGTCGGTTGCACCACCGCCAAATAATAGTTTTTTAGTGTCGTCATCTGCATACACATAGATCTGGATCTCGGGAACTTCTGCGGGTTGAAGTCCCAGCGTTTTCGTCAGTTCGCTTAGATGAAACTCAGCATCACGTGCCAATCGTTTGGCTGCACTGGCTTGGTCACGCGCCTGGTCGCCCTCACCTTTTTGGTAGTGCAACACATACCCAGGTCCGGAGATAGTCTCAGATAGAACTCGCTCGAGTCCATCCTTGGTATTTTGCGTGCTAGGGTACGTTGATGCCTGATAACCAACGAGAAGCAAACTTGCGAGCGTCAGTGCTTGGCATATTAAATTGACGAGGCGTCGTTTCATCAGGGCCAGTTCAAGGAGGAGGATCGCTGCGATCAGGAACGCCACCTGCTTCAGCACCATACCTGCATCGACAGCAATAAAAGAGTCGTACACTGGTCCGTGCCAAAAACCAGTGAGCAATTGCTGCAGTCTTTTCGGCGGGCCATACCAGAGGGTAGCACCGGCCTGCACGACGAGAAGAAGATAACCAAGGATCCAGGCCCCCAACACTGCCAAGCGACGGAATCCTCGACTTCTCAGCGTCAGAATGCCGTACATCAATGCGTGAGCGAGCACCCATGCTGGGTACCACAAAAAAGTCAGCCAAAAGGCTAGGCCCGAGCTACTGCAGAGACAGCGGTTCCACCAATAAAGTACGGCAACGAATGCAGTACCAATTAGGGGACTGAGAACCAAAGTCCAGAAGAAATCAAACGTCACCGCGGGTGCATAGCGCCCGTCTTCATAGGGCAGAAACCGTAACGGCATCATTAAGCCCAAGAGCGGCAACAAGATCAGCGCCAGGTAACTACTGATCAGGACGTACTCGTACTCGAAATTGCGGGCTACGGGCAATACAAGCGGCAGCGCCGCCTGCAGGAAATAGGCAGTAATCAGTGCGAGGTAGCGCCCCAAGAAGTAACCTCACTCAAACGACTGGAAGAAGCTCCACTGGCGGGAGCCCGTATGGCACAGCGCCAAGACATCGTGGCGTGCCTCTTTCAAAGCGTCTGCCAGAACAGCCGCATCGCGGGTAAAGCTATGCGTCATGAGGCCACGGTAAAGACGCGCTAAATGCAATTCTACCGCATGGAGCAACGTCGTCACGCGGCGCGTGAACGAGCACTCACCAGGCGCGCAAAGCTGCCCATTGGCGTCCTCGAGAGCCACGTAATCGGAAAATGCGTCGACCAGATGGTCGTCACCGAAAATCTTGCTCACGCGCTCAATCTGACCAAGTTTGGTCGTGATCTGCTCGGCCGTCTCACCTTTGTAGACGCTGACACGGTAGTAAGCTACCTGACAACGCACCTCGTCAATCCGCTCATGTGTGAGCTCGATTAACTCTAGAAGAATATCAGTGGCACGGTACTGCAGCATACCTACGGGCTCCCTAGCAATTGGGTGCTGGCATGAAGAATCGGACTGATGTGCGAGTCGGTACTTACTAGTTTATCAGGAATGGTATGCCACGTGTCAAATCCTTGGCCCATAAGGGTTCTAGGGATTTCCACTCAGCCCGGGTAAATCCTCAATCCTTCTTTGCGATTGCGTCATTTTTGCCGACGGAAGTGTCGCCAAAATAGTGGCAGAGCGTCGGTCACCAAACGAGGTTTAGTTGCGCTTCTGCATTCGCAATCATCAATTTTACAGGCGTCTTGACGACCATTTGGTCGGAATTTGCATTGATCGAAGGAGTGTCAAATATGACAAGAAATTCGCCGCTCCATTCCGTCAGGTGCGAGAAGAATGGGCGCCATCTCTCCTTGTCACGAATCCGCTTGATGACGACAGGTTTGACAGGTCCTTGCTCCGTCTCCATCATGACTGACCACAGGTGGGTATCAGCAAGATCATTGCGATCAAACCAAATCCCTGGCACCTCGACGCTGACAAAGAACGCAGCCCGATCTTTGGCCTCGTCAAACTGTACCTCGCCACGTTTAAACACCCGGTTGAGGCGGTCAGCAAAAGCCGCCCTGAACTCAGGGGAAAGATAGGTGGCGTGGACGATCGCTACGGTTTCAAAATCTTTATAAATCGTACGCTCACGCGTCGATTTTTTCAGAGCATCCTGGTACACCGCGTCGTCCTTGACTGACGGGGTGATGGTCACATCTGATTCAACCGAAGACAGGCAAGCTGGCAGCGTCAAGAGACTTACCACCAACGTTAAAGCCCTTACCAAGCGCGGCCTCACCAGAACCATGACTTACTCCAAGCTTTGGCGACGACGCTCGTAGAGTTAGGTCGTCACACGATTACGTCCGGTCTGTTTTGATGTGTACAGTTTCTTGTCAGCGATTTCGAGGAATTCTTTGGTCGTAGCGACCGGTGGCCTGAGCTGGGCCACACCGATGGAGATAGTTTGCCGATGATTGACGCGTTGCTGTGCACCATCTTTTTCAAATTCGACCATAAACTCAAAAGTCTCATGCTTGTGCCTAATTCTCTCGGCTAGCTCCGTAGCAGTGCGTGCATCAGTGTTAGGGAGTATGATAACAAACTCCTCGCCACCAAAACGTCCGAGTATATCGTCCTTACGCACTGCCGTACGCACTAATGCTGCACTTTCACGCAGAATATAGTCACCAGCATTGTGGCCGTAGTTATCATTAACCGGTTTAAAGTGATCGAGATCGTAATAAATGATCGAAAGATCGCGGCCGTACGTCCGGCTGAACTTGATCTCAGCCTCGAGTGCATCCAGCAGATATTGTTTATTGAAGATCTGCGTCCCAGCATCGATGGTCGCCATGCGGTAGATTTTGTCGTGCATCACGCTGTCAACATTGTCATGAGCAAAGAACTTTAGGAGCACGGTCCCGAGCCGAATGATGTCGCCGTCCTTAAGCTGGCTCTGACCGTCGGTGCGCACGTCATTAACGAAGGTACCGTTGGAGCTACCCATATCTTCGACAACGACGTTGTCACCGATAACTACAAGTCTGGCATGCTGACGGGAAACACTGGCTTCGTTGATGATGATCTGGACGCTCGGGGACCGGCCAATGACGTTGACCGGCTCGCTCAGTGGATACCGTTTGCCGAGCTTAGCGCCACTGTACTGCACGACGCAGGCGTTCTTGCGCTTAGCACCTTGGAGAATCGTCAGATTCGGGTTCTCGGCAATGATGGTTTTTTCTTCTGACATAATTCCCTATTGCCCGATAAATGGCGGTGGGCGGTCGTTCAGGCAGCACCCCTGGCATTGGGGCCGCATTAGGCTCGTGTGGATGCAGCGATACCTTCATTGTAGCATTCGCAGTCTGGGGGGAGCAACGAAGCGGGAGGCATGATACCCGAGCAAAGAGGTGTTTCTACTTGTTCTTCCTAGACTAGATCGCTAAATTTGCCTCCTCAAAGATTAAGCGCCGCCGGTTAGCGGCAAGATAGGAGCTCGCAATGCAAATCACCGTCATCGGTAGTGGCTACGTCGGACTTGTGACCGGTGTTTGCCTGGCAGAAGTCGGACACACGGTCGTCTGCGTGGATGCCAATGCCGACAAGGTCGCCAAACTCAAGAAGGGCGAGCCGCCAATCTACGAACCAGGGCTAGACAACCTCCTCAAGCGTAATATCGAGCACGAGCGTCTGAGCTTTACAACCGATCTGGCAGCGGCCCTTAAGGGTAGCTCCTGTGCCTTTATCGCCGTCGGTACCCCCCAGGGCGAGGACGGGTCAGCCGACCTCCAGTATGTCAAAGCGGTGGCGCAGAGCATCGGCCGCCTGGCGGACGGCGATCTCCTGGTCGTCGTTAAGTCTACGGTACCTGTAGGAACCTGCGATATTGTTGAGAATATTCTGCGCGCCGAGCTAGCGGCACGGCAGAGCAAACTAAGCCTCACGGTGGCGTCCAATCCCGAGTTTCTGAAGGAAGGTACAGCGATCGACGACTTCATGAAGCCCGACCGCATCATCGTCGGCGTCGATGACGAGGCGGCGACTGAGGTCTTCCGCGAAATGTACCGCCCCTTCATCCTGGATGACCCAGGCCGGCTATTCGTGATGGATCGTCGCTCTTCTGAGCTGACCAAGTACGGTGCCAACGCCATGCTGGCGACACGGATCAGCTTCATGAACGAGCTGTCCCGCCTGTGTGAGGCCGTCGGGGCTGATATCGACCATGTACGGCGCGGCATGGGTGCCGACCCCCGGATCGGCCGCAAGTTCCTCTATGCGGGACCAGGCTACGGCGGATCCTGTTTCCCCAAAGATGTGGCGGCATTAGTCCGTACAGCGATCGAGAATCAGATAGAACTCAAAGTCCTGACGGCCGTGACCGCCGCCAATGAGCAGCAGAAGAACTGGGTGGCAGGTAAGGTTAAAAAACACTTCGGCTCGCTCGAGGGCAAGCGGGTGGCGCTGTGGGGCCTTGCTTTCAAACCAGGCACCGACGATGTCCGTGACTCTCCAGCTAAGACGATTGCCAAGTTCCTGATCGGGAGCGGTGCCAGCGTCGTCGGTCATGACCCCGAGGGTCTGGCCAATTTCAAATTTGAGATGGGTGAGCTGGCAGGCCTGACCTACGCCAACTCCGCCTACGACGCTCTGCGCGGTGCAGACGCTGTCGTACTGGTCACCGAATGGAGCGAGTACAAGCGCCCCAATTGGGATAAGGCCAAGGGCCTCATGCGCAATTTAGCCGTATTCGATCTCCGCAACCAATACAGCCAGCGGGTCCTTGAGGACCTCGGCTTTTACTACGAGAGCGTGGGGCGGGCTGCAAGTCGCACCGCACGCTAAACTCTAAACAACCGTCCGGGTACCCTGGTGCCCGGAGGCTGGTAGGAGGTAAAGCACATGATTTTAGCCATCGATATTGGTGGAACCAAGGTTGCCATGGGGAGTTACGACTGCCAGGGCGACCAGTTACGCGAGACTCATCTCAGTCGTCATCACACTGAGGCCGCAGCTAGCCTCCTACACATGATCGAGGCCCACTTTGGTGGACGCATCCCGCCGCTGCGAGGGATCGCGATAGGTGTCGCCGGTCCGGTTCATGGCCGCTATGTGAGCCTCACCAACGTTGCCTGGTCGATTGACGCCGATGCCATAGCAGCGGCAGTCAAGGCACCAGTGCACCTACTGAATGACCTGCAGGCCCTGGGTTATGCGGTCCCTCACCTACCCGATACCCATCTAATCACCATTCAGCAGGGCGAGCCTGGACCAGGGCCCCGCGTGCTGATCGCTGCCGGCACTGGCCTGGGTGAGGCCGTCTTGGTGCCGCAGGGCCCAAGGTACACGGTGCTGCCGTCCGAGGGCGGTCACGCGACCTTTGCTCCAGTGACCCAACGCGATCTTGAGCTGGCGCGCTTTCTCCAGCAGCGCTACCAGGGTCATGTGAGCTGGGAGCGCGTCGTGTCGGGGCAATGTGGGTTTCGCAACATGTTTGACTACATGCGTGAGCGAGGTGACCCCGTGTCACCAGCCCTTTTAGACGCAGTTGGTGATCGCCTAGACATCGGCGCAGCCATCATTTCTGCTGCCGATCGTGGTGAATCTATCGCCCAGAATTTGCTCAAGTGGTTTGCTGAGCTGTACGGGGCTGAGGCCGGCAATATGGCGCTCAAGCTGCTGGCGACCGGTGGAGTTTATATTGGTGGCGGCATTGCGCCACGCATCCTGCCCTACCTGAGCGGTGGCGATTTTGTCGCCGGTTTCCGCGCTAAGGGGCGGTTTCTCGAGATACTCGACGCCATGCCCATCAAGGTGATCACGGAGGCGCATGCACCGCTGCTGGGAGCGGCGCACTTCGCCGCGAGCAACTCACCTTAGTAGCCGCGAGCGGCTAAGTCTTCGACGATATCTTGGTAGAACTTCTTATGGTCGAAGCCCTCAGGGGCGCGACCTAGGAGTTGGCCAATTTCGTCTAAGTGATCACCCGGGACCACACCGCGATCAACGCCGTGCAAGGCGCTGGTCGCCGACACGAGACCGTCGTTGGGTCCTTGGGTCTTCTCGATGAAGCGATGCGCCACGGCGACGATCGGATCGAAGATGTCAGGCTTGAAGCGATGGCGGAAACTAGCGGCTCCACTCCACGATTGGTAGTAAACCCGAGAATCATCCGGACACATGTCGGCAAAGATCTCGTTCACAAACTTGGTCGAGAGGTTGTAGAGAGCACCGTTCAAATCGACCGGTCCGACATCAGCCAAGTTCATCTCGTGTTTGATTAGGTGATTGGTGCCGCGCAGAATCGAGTTAGCTGCTACCTTCACCTCGTTGCCTGCGTCAACGACTCCAAGCAGAGCATCCGCAATCAACGATCCGCCATGTGGTGTTGCGATGGACGTTAGAGATGCTACTCGATCACCGTAGCCCATGACGGAGATCAAGTAACGCCCGTCTAAGCCACCCATAGAATGGGCAATCAGGTTTACTTTCTCTGCACCTGTCTCGGCCAAAATCTTATCGATCTGTGGTGCCAGTTGATTGGTGCGCGTCTCGACCGTATGAATCGGTGTCACCTGCGTTGCATAGACTTTGTAGCCAAGTTTGCGCAGATGCTTTGGAACCTGGTAGAAATAGTCGATATGAAATACTTGCTGCCAACCGAAGAACCCATGCAGCAAAACAACTGGGTATTTAGTCAGTAGTTGCTCGTCGCCCTTCGCTTTCGAGCGCTGACCCGCAACGTGATTTGGTGATTCCCGACCACACCCGAAGCTAAAGACTGCGCATAGAATCAGCCAACGCATGCATGTAGAAGCTACCCGCATTCCGTCACTCCTCTGCCTATCGCCGAGTAAAGATACCTTTAAGATTAAGCGTTTTTACCCCTTCTCGGCAACACTTCTCATACAGTGAAACCCTTCTCCGAGTAAGCGCGGACGCTCCCTTTCTTATCTATTACTCATAGTCCCATCTCGCTTGAAAATTGATCGCCCGCACGGGTACTTAGTGGCGCCTGAGCGCCCCGACAAAAACCAGAAGATGAGGAAAAATCACTCATCATGTCGCTCGCTTATTGACGAGAGTTGGGCTAAGTATCGAGAGCTGCCACCGATTTCACCAACTCTTTGCAGCAGACCGAGACGGTGCTTTCATGCGTAAAAGAATTGTAAATCTGGCCCTGAGCCTACTCTTACCCTCCTCAATCACCCCCGCCAGTCCGGAAGCTACAGATTCCTATACCGACGCAGAGACCTATCTGGCAACCACAAGCGATAGTCCGGATTTTGCCCCTGCGGCACTGCAATCCGCTACTGCAGCCTTGGCCGCTCAGTTTGCAGCGGCTTGCGGGGATACTTTTTGCGCCGGTGACTATGCTAATCTGCAACCACTTTCGTGGACCTGCGCGGTACGCAAGTCCGACGGAGTGCTGGGCCAGTGCCTATGGATCTTTGCAGGCAGCGCCGCCACCATAAATCGTGCTGATGGCACACTCACTCCCATCGCCAGAACCTTCGCCTGCACGGTGCCAATCAGCGGAACGGCACACGATTTAGTTTCTTTTTTGAACCAAGCCCAAGAATCAGGTGATAGCGGCTACGACGGCCTGACGCGGACTAAGCTGCCGGGCTCTGGTCACTCGCTGCGTGAGGTGCTGATTAGTTGTTTAGGCGGCTGAGAGTCCTTTCTCGCCAAATTCATGCCGGCAGATTAAGGCTCAACCCTGGATTTTGCAGTTCACGACGAATCTTCATAAATCTCCATGAATCTCTCGATATGCTGGGATGAGCTAGTCATTTACACTACCGTTCTCAAGACGATAGCTCACAGTGCCGATAATCCAATGGTTGCGCTTAGCTAGCGTCAAAGTTGGGAGCACAACTCCGACCGCCGGTACTTTGGACTCAAGGAGCTAAACTCTCATGGCACGACTACTGACTTTCGCCTTAGCAACTCTCGTACTAGCCTCGTGCAAAACAACCTCAAAAGCCTCGGGGGCGCTCAGCAGGACGAGTCCAGTGTGCAAAGCCTCGCCAGCGAAAAGATCAAAGTTGCACGACTTTAACGCCTGGTCGTCTGTACCAACTGGCGCTGCCCTTTGGCTTGACGACACGCCGGAGAGACTCGCGCAGACCATGAACATGCTAAAGGGCGCCCAACAGTATCCTGATGACCATGACCGAACCAAGAGGATGCAAGAATGGCTATCCGCCTTTCACCGCATTGTCAAAAGTATGAATCCTGATCTGGATGCGCCGGAGCCAAAGGCTCTACTCATTAAACAAAACGACATTCAGGCGATGGTACCATCAGTCGATATTTGCGTTGATATCGCAGTTAAATTCCGCGGCGCCAAGCATATCACAGATCAACAACCGCAAACACTCATCCTGCGGAATCAGGACGATAAATACGTCATCCTGCCGCCAAGTAACTGTGTTAAGAGAGACCTTAGCCGCGATCAATTGAATGATGTCTTAAATTATTTTCTAGGTGACAGTACTAAATGCGTGGTCGCATTCCCTGGCGCCAACGGGACCAAAAATCTAGAATTGTCGATGGATCTCAATTGTCTGCAAAAAAGCAACGCCTTCCCCGCATACGCCTACGAGAAAATCATCACGCAACTAAGCTATAAAGCAATCTCCAACAGAATCGTGATGACCGACAAACTATTTGAAATCTCCGAGCCGTCAGTCGCATTCATCCTAGCACATGAACTCGGCCACTATTACCACCTCCATAGCTCTGCAGGCGAGCAGCGCTACAATTACTTCTATCAACTAGACCGCAAAAATAATGTGGCGGCGCGCCCACGACCGCTACCCGAGACTCATCCACTGGCAGAACTGGGCAAGAAAATACGCAAACTCAAACACATCACCGTTACTGATCAGTACGCGGGACAGTTTCATCCGCGCCTATTCCAACTCATTACCAGCTGGGAATGGCTCCCCAAATATTGGTGTACGGAGACGCGCTGTGAGGAGGCTTGCGCAGCGCTTGACGGCGTCACGCAACGTTTAAGCAACATGGATAACAGGAATAAGATCTATCCCTTTCCCTATGCCCCTCTACCGACAACCATGGTAGCGCGGACACTCTACAAGGAGTTCGAAGACGCGCTCACCACATGTAGCCAGCAAGTGGATCTCGATATCAGAACACTGCGCTACAGAGACCACCAGCTGGGTTTAGATAAAGGAACGTTTGAAGCCATCTTGGGCGACGCGAAGACCTTGGCGGATCTTCTGCCTAAGTTAAATCCTATGTGGCCAGATGCCATTAAGAAGAGCAATCAACTCAGCGACGAAGCCTATAAGACGGCACAGAGTGAGCGACTCGGCTATTACACTGACGAACAAGAGGCTGATGAAGTGGCACTCGAGCTTGGCGCCCACGTCGGCGTGAATGTAAACGATGCCATGGAGATGTTCTTCTTCTCCCTAAAACAATGGAACGACCCTAATCCCACGGCACTCAATGCAGCGCAGTGCCAGAGTGCTCACAAAAATAACTTTCGTGACTTCATCCCCATCGGGGACTATCAGGATCCGCATCACGACACCTGCTATCGGGCTTACAACGTCTTCAGAGAATCAGTAGCTCACAAGGACGAGCTAGCAGAAGTACCGCGTGATCCGTGCATAGCTCCCGATGAGCAGCTATGGAAGAGGCTGCAAAGCCAGTCGCTTTGACCTGGCGTGGATGTTTTGCTCAATATGTGAGTTCCTGTTGCCACATAAGATGGCGACCTTTGTTAGTGGGTTGACTAGAACCCGGCGATTCTTCGCCAGCACCAGCACTCGGAACTGCTCCGACATTTGCATCAGCTACGCCATTTGCGGATGCTTCATCAGGTTTAGTGGTAGCGCTCGATTTTTGTCCCCAGCAATTTCTCCAGGCAAGCCACGCGTCCAATCCGGCTATGCCAGCACCAACGGCTGGCGTCGCTCTTGCAGCCCATTTAGCTGACCTTAGGCCATGGACTGCAGCGGTCCTCATGACATTGAGTGCCGCCTGCCTCTCTGCGCGTGCCATACCCTCCGCAGTCGCTGCTCTCGCCGCGACCCATGGAACGTTAGCGAGTTCAGCTGTTTTTTCGGCTACCTTTGCGGACCCTATATGGGCTCCACGGACCGACCATGTAATTCCAAGCGGCGCTGCAAGCGCATGGGCCGCACAGCTGTTCTTTAATGTTTCCAGTAATCCTTTGGATGGCGATTGCGGTATATCATCATCGAGAAGTTGAAGCTGGTTCTCCGCTTCAGCATCGGCCTCGGCCTCAGGACTCAAGCCAGACTTGGCTGACCTATTTACCTTCCCATTTTTGACCGACTTGGATTTCAGGCTTGCCATTTGGCGTTTTACGGCTGCACGGAGAGCTCCCCAGGTTTTGTACTCTTTCGAGAGCTGAGCTACATCTACCTGCCACTGTGAATAAATCTTGTCAAAATTAGGTATACGCGTCCCGCCTACGACTATGCTTGCCCCCGGAGGGATTTTTAGGTCGGGGCCAGTCAGCACCTCAGTAACCGACATCTTTTCCATCGCCTCGATCTCCACCGCGCTCAGTTTCGGTGTAGCCAAAACGTCTGTCAACAGGTCCTGGTCAACAGTCATAAAGACCGGACCGCTTTCACTAAACGTCGCGGGATTACCTCCCGAACACCCTAAAGATAAACCAAGTACTGAGGTGGACCCCATCCTTTGGACAAAAAGTCCAGCAAATGCGCGGCTAATATAAGAATTCGGTATCCAGGAACGAGTCGGGTAAAATGGCCATATGCCCAAGAAAGTAACGGTGAAGTTGGGTAACACTTATAAAAGACCTGAAACGTGCATCACGAATTAGACCGCTCAAACTGAGGCGCCCCACTTAGGCTTTAGTCGAAAAGGCCCCCTGAGATCAAGTGGACCCCGAGCCTTTGGCACCAAAACATTTTTCTGAAAAAATCGAAGAACACCCTCATCCCGCATGGTAAACAAGTCCTCCCGCAAGATGCTCAGTGCATCGCGTTCCTCTTTCAAATGAATTTCCATACTGTCTAAAACTATCTTTGCCAAGCGACCTGGACAGATGCTGGAGTCCTTTTCGAGTTTTGCAAGTTGCTCTAAGATTCTTCGGCGTACCTCTGCAGTGTTAAGTGACGATTTCAGTTTCCTTAAACCTTGGCATCGTCGCGAACAAATGGGCTCTGGACCAGGTCGATGACAGACTTCACAGAGGAAAATGTCCATCGCGCAAATCCTCGCTAGTTTTGCAACATGATTAGTTTGCTTAACATATCCATTCTGACCTGGTTTGACCAGGAGGGTGGCTCACAGTTGTGAAATGGACTGGCTCACAATTGTGGAAGCAACGCAAGGGCGTCGGTTCCACAATTGGATCGTACGGGTCTCAATTAGCGACAAGAAGTATTCGTGACCGGATTCCACCCCCAACCATCGTTGCTATCGGCATGGCTGTAGTCACAGTAGCCTTGGCCGTTTTGCGGGGGACAAGGTTTTTGCGTCGCTGCATTCCAGCCCCAACCGTTATTGCTCGCCGCCTGACTGTAGTCGCAAAAGTTTTTACTTGGATTGTTGGTCGGTCTCTTGTTACCCCAACATCCACAAACAAACGCAGCGCTTGCCATCGTAGAGTAACCAACCGTCATTACCACAACCGAGACAGAAATCATTTTTTTCATTGTTCACACCTAATTTTAAATTGTTTGCGCCAAAACCAAGGATCCATTTGCCTACTAATTAGCTACAGCGGCCTTTGAATGAAGGCCGCCAGATAATACGATGATGATAGTCGTGTCAAATGAATCCAGGAGAATCTCCAGAACAAAACTTCATTTGATCGTCACATTATGAACGGTAATGTTCATAATTTGCGTCTAATCGCACAATCGACGATGATCAGACACCATTGGCACAGCTCCAAAAATCTTCCGAATACGCTTTCTCGAGTTAAGGTTTCAAGATCATGAATCACCCAATGCGAGATTGCCGCATACCCTCCGCCCAGGTAAACTAAAGTTAAATATCATTCTCAACAGCCGCCCCCCCCCTAAACCGGTGACCTATGGCACTTGACACCAAGCAGCAAGTAGGCTTCGCAATTGACGAGCTGCTCTATGAAGGGTCACGCACCAAGGTGCTTCGCGGTCGACGTCTCGACGATGGACGATCCGTCATCCTGAAAATCCTAGTGAATGACCCACCATCACCCACTGAACTAGCTAGGTTTCGCCTCGAGCACACTCTATCCAGCGAATTCCAAAGCCCACACATTGCCCGCCCCCTCGATCTGCTCCTCTGGGACGGGCAATGGACGATCGTCTTCGAGGACATTGGTGGTCGCAGCCTGGATACCATAGTCAAAGATACAAAAGGGCAATGGCAATCGTTTATTCCGATAGCTCTCAAGATGACCGAAGCACTCGCTGTAGTTCATGAATACGGAGTGATACATAAAGATATCTGCCCTGCAAATATTATTGCCACGCCTGATCTCGGCCAGATCCAAATCATCGACTTTGGCATCGCGACCAAACTTTCGCGCGAAACAACCACAGCGGATAGCATTGATACGATCGAGGGAACCCTCTCGTATATTGCCCCAGAGCAAACCGGCAGAATGAATCGGCCCGTCGATTTGCGCAGCGACTTATATGCACTCGGGGTGACCTTCTATCAGCTGCTGACAGGATCTCTACCATTTACGAGCACTGACCCTGTAGAGCTGATTCATAGCCATATTGCTCGGGCTGCTCCGTCACCTGCGGATCTTTACCCAAATCTTCCACCGCTTCTTTGCCGCATTCTTATCAAGCTTCTCGCCAAGGAGGCCGAGCACCGTTACCAGTCGGCGCGCGGCCTCGCACACGATCTAAACTTGTGCCTCAGCTCCCCCCACGTTGCCATAGAGCTTGGAGCCAATGACATTGCTAGATCCTTCATGATTCCTGCGCGCGTCTACGGACGCGAGGCAGAGGTGGCAATGCTCACCGACGCCTTTGCGCGTGCCAGAAATTCTGAGTCAATCATCGTCAAGGTCACTGGACCCTCCGGGATCGGCAAGTCGGCCCTGGTCCACGAGCTCGTCAGAAACTGTGCTGCAAATGGGGGATTTCTTGCTTCGGGCAAGTTTGAGCAAAATATCCGCAACGCACCTTTTTTGGCACTAACTCAGGCCCTAAAGCCACTGGTCTCTAGCCTTCTGTCGCTAGATAATGCAAGGCTTGAGGCCTGGCGCCAAAAAATCACGAAGGCCCTCGGCGACAACGGCCAAGTGGTTGCCGATTTAGTCCCTGAACTCTCGCTCCTGATGGGTCCCTTACCGCCAATTGCGCCACTGGCGCCACTCGAGGCTATGAACCGCCTCAACCTTGCCTTCGAAAACTTCCTATGCTGCTTCGCCGATCCAGGCCGTCCCCTCGTACTATTTCTGGATGACCTGCAGTGGGCAGATGGTGCCTCTTTACGGCTTCTCGAGGTCCTGGGCTCAAAAACCGGCGATCAATCGCTCCTGCTCATCTTCGCTTATCGTGATGAAGAGGTCGGCGAAGGCCATCCCTTGCATATAACATTAAATCGCCTTAGGGAACGCGAGGTCCAGATAGTACGCCTAGATCTGCGCCCTCTAGGACTAGAGGCCGTCACTAGTCTCGTCGCGGATACCCTACACTGTGACACCCTAAACGCTGCCCCACTAGCCCGTCTAATCACCAAGAAAAGCGCTGGCAATCCTTTCTTTATCGTTAAACTACTTCATCTCATCCACGAACGAGGTACCATTAAATTCGATGCGAACAATCGTCGGTTTGTTTATGATCCTGAGGCGCTTGCCACCATTCCCATCGCGGAAAATGTAATCGAAGTTGTTTTGGCTGAACTACGTCGGCTGGATGATTCCTGCCGCTCGGCCCTTGCACATGCAGCACTAATCGGTCGCGAGTTTTCGCTCATGTCACTCGCTGGGGTTTTAGAAGTTGATGGCCCTCAACTAGGTAAAGTGCTTGGGCCCGCTATCAACGCGGACATCTTAATTCCCATCGATTCCGAGTATAGGCTCCTTGCGACGGCAGAAGCTGACATCGACGTGCGCTTTCGCTTCGCCCACGACCGCGTCCAGGAAACTGCGCGTCACCTACTCGCGCATCATGAGCTAACGAGGGCCCACTTGAGAGTGGGCCGCTTCCTCGCAAGGGCCCAAGAACCACGACTTCTGATTGAGGCAACCGGCCACCTTTCCGCCGCTATCGATCTTTTAGCGGAGGAAGAGCGGCTAGATCTGGCAAAATTATGCCTTAAAGCAGGCAATCTTGTAGCCAAAGGTGCTGCCTACCACCCGGCTTATGAGGCATTCGAGCTGGGTCTTAGGGCACTTGGTTCGCAGCCATGGGACGAGGACTATCAGACGGCACTTCAACTTCATGTGCGCTTGATTGAGGTTGCTTACCATGCCGACCAATCTGAAAAACTTGAGATTCTTTTTCGTAACCTTATCAGTAGTGCGAAGAAGTCCGATGCCTTAGCGATCAGCCCGGCTTACAGTGCGATGTGCCAAGCTCTGTCCGAAGCAGCACGCTATAAAGAGGCTATTCAGATCGGCTGCCAGGGTCTGGCGATGTTAGGTGACAATCTCAACGAGCATCCTTCGAGTTTTAGGGTATTTTTCGACACTTTACGTACGATGATCACCTTTAACACGAGAGAAATTGCAAAGCTACGGACGCTGCCAGAATTAAAGGACCCAACCCAGATTGCGATAAGATCACTATCTGCCGACATTGGCATGGCCGCTGCATTTGTAAACAAAAATCTTGTCGCATTGCTTATTATGCGCGGCGTGCGCCAGACCCTAAAGTATGGAATGACTGAGCCGAGCAACCATTCCATTGCAAGTTATGCTTTGGTGCTAGCTGGTACGTTCAGGCGATTTGATCAAGCTGATGCTATGATGCAAGCTCTGATTGAAACTAGTCGCGAGCGTGGTTACACCAAAACCTATTTGAGAACCTCATTCTTCTATCACTCTATCCTTCGGACTTGGAGCGAAATTCCGCGAGAGGGTATCCAGACCCTCGAGCAGCTCTTAGGATCATTTATCTCCAACGGCGACCTTGAGTTTGCCGGGCATGCCGTAGTCTCCCTGCTTGCTCGCAAGAGCCTTGCAGAAAATCTTGATCACCTGCTTCAATCCGCACCAGGATATTATTTTACACTTAAGCGATACCGCCAGGAGCAGATGGCCCTCTACTTTGGCATCTACTGTCTCTTCCTCAGCGAACTGACCGAAAAACCATGTGGCATCCCGCTCCCAGCCATCACCGACGATGAAGCTATGCAGAGAGTTCTTGAGCATCAGTCCGCTATGGTGCGCAATGGCTACCATATGTGTCGCTATATGCTATTTACCATCCTTGGCCGCTACGAAGAGTCTGTACAGGAGTATAAGAAAGCATCCTCCTTTGAATGGTCAACGTCTTGGTTAGGTTACGGATTTGTTTATAATCGTACCTACGCCAGCATCGCTCGCTTTGCTGCCATGACACGTCAAACCTTCAGTCGCATGGCTACACTCAAGATGCGGCCATTTCTAAACTTGGTCAAAATACTTGCCAAACGCAGCCCACTCTACTACGGCTTTTCTCACCACATTCTGGGCGCGGAAATGGCGCGCCTTCGAGGCCAAGACGCACTGGCGCTCAGGGAATACCAGGAGGCACGAAAATGGTCGACGGAATCCGGCATTTCATCACTCCAAGCCTTGGCCTATGAGCGATCGGGGCGATATTCCCTGACGTTGGGAGATCAGTATTCGGGCCTCGCTTATTTACGGAAAGCTCGCAACCTCTTTGCTACCTCCGGGTCCAGGGCTAAAGTCGCGTTGCTCGACGCCGAATTTAGCGCTCTTAAGTCGCCAGAGATTGCCACCTCCATCAAAAATAAAATAACCGCCACTTACTCAAACCTCGGCGAGGCACTCGACATTGAAAGCATCTGCCGCGCATGCCAGGCAATTTCAAGTGAACTCACCATCGAGTCACTCATCCAAAGCCTAGCCAAAATTACGCTAGAAGCTGCAGGTGCGCGGCGCGGACTTATTCTTATCAAAGAGGGACCCATCTTGGTCTCCCATATCAGCGCTACTTTGACCTCGGAATTCAGCGCGGATTTGCGTCCGCGTCAGCTCGACACCTTGAATGAGGAGCTAGCGATCAGCGTCGTTAACCTGGCTCTGCGAATGCAGCAAACCGTAGTGCTCGACGATGCAAAGCAAGACCCCAAATTTGCAACCGACCCTTATATCGTGAAATCGCAGTGTGCCTCGATTGCCTGTATTCCGATTGAGAACCAAGGTGATCTGGTTGGGATCCTCTATCTTGAAAACGATCTCAGCAAAGGCGTCTTTAACGCAGGGCGGATGAAGACTCTCAGCCTCATAGCTGCACAAGGTGCCATTTCGATACGCAATGTGCAGCACCTCACCACGGCAAAGGAAAAAGTCCGACTTGAAGGACAGATGCGGGCAGCGCAAGCCGTGCAAAATTCCCTACTGCCGCCTACGGGGGCTATTCCCGGCGTTGGCATCAGCGCCGCTTATATCTCTGCCGACGAAACGGGCGGTGACTGGTACGGCTACTACCATGAACGCACCAATGACTGGCTCTACGTGCAGATTGGTGATGTTACTGGTCACGGTGTCCCAGCTGCACTTGTGACCGGCGCGGTATGCGGCGCCATTTCTTCAGCCTACGATTTGCTGCCGCGCGGCGCAGCGAACAGCCCTGAACAATGCCTTGAAGTGATCGTGCGCGCTGCTAACCGAGCGGTGACGACCGCGGGTGTCAGATCGGATCATCTCATGACTATGGCATTCTTGGTGATCGACCTCAGGACGGGAGATGGTCTTTATCACAACGCAGGACATGTCCCCATATTACTGAAAAGGGGCAATAAGGCGGAAATACTTGTCGCGCGTGGAAACCCCTTAGGCCTTGTAGATAGCGTGGAATTCGTCCGCTTCTCATTTAACCCGGGTGATCTCCTGTTACTGATAACAGACGGCCTGATAGAGAACGGCCCAGGTCAAAACATTAAACGGCGCCGCAATGAAATCAAAAAAATCTTGGAGCAGGCTACAAACGAGGAAGATCTGAAGGATCTCGTACTGCAAAACTATCAACATCATCTCCAAAATAGTAGGGCGCAGGACGATTGCTCGCTGCTCGGCATCCAACGTAGGATGTTGCCGTAGTTAAGACGACCTCAAATTTTTTCGTAGAAAATCGAACATTTGCGCTGTAAATTTGGGCAACTTTAAAATATGAGGTTGCTTATACATGGGGCGCCAATACTTCAGCTACGTCATACGGCAAATCACTCTAGCACTACTTTTAGCTACTCAGACATTCACCGCATCCGCTCAAGCTGACATAGCGGCAAATGACCCCAGCGAAGTCATCGCAAAACCGACTCACCTCAACGTGTTTGTCGCTAAAAAGATCGTCACCATGGACCCTGGACTGCCGGAGGCCACAGCTGTAGCTACTGCGGACGGTCGCATTTTCTCCGTCGGAACGCTTGAAGAGCTAGGACCTTGGCTCAAACGCTATCCCCACACGATTGATCGTCGTTTCGCCAATAAGGTTTTATACCCCGGCTTTGTCGAAGCACACGGCCATCCCATTTTAGGCGGTACGGCGATGGCGAGTAATTTGCTGACCGCACTGCCGACGCTGCGTGCCTATGATTCACCTTTCCCTGGCATCAAATCTAAAGACGAGGTGATCGTTAAACTCAAAGAATATGATAGCAAGCTCGCTAATCCCTCTGATCTGCTCTTTGCCTGGGGCTATGATGTCAGTGCGATGGGTGGACCGATTGATCGCGCGTTCTTAGACAAAGTCTCTAAGTCACGTCCGATCCTAGTTTGGGATTCATCGGAGCATAATGTTTTCGCGAACACCGCTGCTCTGAAGCATTACGATTTGGATCTCGCAACAGCCAAGAAAACGCTCGGTGTCGGACTGACCGAACAAGGGGAACTGAGCGGCTCATTTCTTGGTGTGTCGGCATCAACTCTGATCATGCGCGCAGCTATGCGCGATGTCTTCAAACCGAGCCAACTCCTATCCAACATGCAGTATCAGAGCGACTTAGCCCAGCAGCATGGCTTGACTACAATGAGTGAACTGTCTTTAGGGTCATTAGACGTAGAGCAAGAAGTGGCTCTGGTGAAAAACTTCACGAAGTCCAAATTTAGAAACCAAAGATTAGTCACGATCGTTAACGGCCCCAACCTGATTGAGGCTTATAGTAAAGAGGCCCCAACCAGAGCGCGCGCTCTCGAGCAAGAAAATAATGACTATTTGATTTTTAAAGGCGTGAAATATTTCGCTGATGATGCCTACCTTGCGAACACCATGAAGGTCGCTAATCCGCGTTATACGGATTGGCACGATGGGGTGATTTTCTACAAGTCAACGAAGGAATTCGCAGATCATATGAGTCCATTCTGGGACAGCGGCTTCCATATTCACGTCCACAGCAATGGCAGCCTGGGTAACGCTCTTACTCTGGCGGCGCTGCAAGAGTTGCAAAACCGCAAGCCGCGCTTTGATCACCGTTTCACGTTCGAGCATTACGGCATTTCATCCAGCTCAGATGCCCGCAAGGTCAAGGCTCTCGGCGCCGTCGTGAGTGTCAATCCGGCCTACGGTTATATGCGCGCGCACGTGCAAAGCGACTCACTCGGCACGGACCGCGCCTCGCTAGCCACACGCATGGGCACACTCCTGCGCGAGGGTGTCGTGGTGTCGATGCACACCGACACTCCGGTGGCACCACCGCTACCACTCACTGAGGTGTGGTTTGCCGTGAATCGCCGCGAGCTTTATTCAGGCCAACTCGTCGCTCCCGCCGAAAAAATCAGTGTGTATCAGGCGTTGCGCATGGTGACCATAGACGCTGCGTACACCCTAGGTGTCGAGGACAAAGTCGGTAGTATCGAAGCCGGTAAGTACGCCGATTTTGTGGTTCTTGACAGCGACCCCCAAAGCTCAGATCCGCGGAAGATTAAAGATATCCCAGTGATCGCGACCATACTAGGCGGCGCTGTCACCATGACCAGTGAAACCAAGAAACCTCGCGGATGAAGCACTTATTAGATTTTACTCTTGGCCCAATCCAACATTGCTTTTGTTTTGGTCAAAATATCCTGCAGCTCTTCGCTGGTCGGAGTCCAGCTGCCTTCCTCATAGCGACGGATCGTTGCGTACTCGCTTAGCGCGTTAAGTTCGTAACCATAAGGAGAATCACAGTCATCTGGCAGTTTACTGAGTAGTGCGGACAAATCATGTATCATTGGTATGGCGATGCCACGATGAACTAATACTGCCCTGAGTGCCTTTTCAATGGATTGCTGTGCCAGGTAAAAAGCGTTTTCGACTCGGTAGTCAGAGGCCTTTGCCAAGACTAATACGGTTCTGAAGTCGCCCTCTGCAATGCGCCACAAGACCTGCGCGTATTCCTTGGCAAAGCGACGCTCCTGTTTACGCGGACTCATGATTTCCTCCGGACTGGTAGAGAACCCGCCCCTCTTGACTGGCCAAATAAGCAGCGCCGCCACCTTTTGCCACGGATTGAGCAAACTCCTCTTCAGTTAAAAGTAAAAGGTCATGTGGCCAATCGTCTTTGGGCCGAGATTTAAAAAGCATGACTCTTGAGCTGTCTCGCTCCTCAATACTGGCAAAAGTCAGGATTAAGTCGATGTCGGATGCATCAGTCATTTGATAACTCGCAGCCGACCCGAACAATATAACTCGCGTCGGATTTACTTGGCTTAGTATCCAGACCAATTTAGCTGAAACGATAGCGTCTTGATCAGCCCGCGATAATGGTTTAGCAAACAGTTTGAACATGACACCTTTCCATCAAGTCGGGCGATATCATTTCAAGCTAGCACGGATCTTTTGTAATTATCCACTTCAAGGTGTCGCATCCTATCACCAGGCTAGAGCTTACTCATCGCCGCGATGAGCGCCTCGTTCTCACGTTCGTCACCGATAGTTACGCGTAAACATCCCGCTAGGGACGGTGCAGCACCGACGTTGCGGACTAAAATTCCGGCTTTGATTAGGCCAGCATAGACAGCTAAGGCCTGATCCTTGTCTGGCCAGCGCAGCAGTAGGAAGTTGGCCGAAGAATCTTTGACAAAGAAGCCCTTGGTCTGCCCGATATTTTTGAGCGCCACGTAGACTCGGTCGCGCTGCTCAAGAGCATTCTCGCGGATACGCTGCAGGTGCGTCTTAGTCTCTTCGTCACTCAGGAGCACGTCGGCACAAGCTAGGGTGAAATGGTTTAGCAGAAATGGCAGGCGCGGCTTACGCAGGAGATGCAAATACTGCTCGTGACCAACCACATAGCCTAGCCTAACACCGGCACAGCCCATCGTTTTTGAGAAGGTGCGGAGCAAAAGCAGGTTACTGTACTCAGCCAAAAGATCTGCGTAAGGCTCTGAGGCATACTCAAAATACGCCTCATCGGCGACAAACAACGTGTCGGGGAATCTTTCGAGTAGTTCAATCAAGGTTTGACGCGGCAGTACATTACCAACGGGGTTATTGGGCGATGCAAACATGACGATGGAGCCGCGCGCCAGCGGCGGCAGCTTATTCACATCGTACTCGAGATCGGCGTTGAGATCCCACGTTGAATAGGGAATACCCTCGTACCGACTGTGTGACTCATAGAGTGGAAACGACGGCCGAGCCACCACTAAGGTGCCTTGTCCGTTCATGATCCCCTTGCCAAATGTCGTCAGAATCAGAGCAACTAGATAGTTAGACCCCGGACCCAACAGGACAGTACCAGGCGCAAAGCCGGCGCTGCTGGCGATCTTTTCAGCTATCTCATCGGCAAAGGCAGATGGGTAACGATTCCACTCCATCGTCATGAGGCGATTGAGTACTTTTTGTTTGATGGCAACCGGCAAGTCCCACGGACTTTCGTTTTGGTCGAGTTTGATTGCGGCTGCCATCGTATCGATCTTGTAGGGAGTGGCACTCGGAAGCGAGGGGGCCACATAGCTGTGTAGCCAAGCTGTAGCAGGAGCCTTTGGGGTCACTAAATGATTTGCCTGTTGCATGAATTCACCTTGGCTGCCCAGATGCCGGGCTTTCGTAGAGTCTGCGAATGCGGTCATAAACAATTACAGACACAGAATTAGCTAAATTTTGGCTGCGCACCCCAGGATGAAACATGGGGATTTGATAGAGATCCTCAGCATAGCGCTGATGCACCCAGTCAGGTAGACCACTGGTCTCCCGCCCGAAGATAAAGAGATCCGTCGTCGGCGGCATGTCCCAGTATGTTTTGGTCGCCCTCTTCGAGAAGAAGGCCACCCGACCGGGAAACATCGCAAGAAGCGACTCCAAATCATCGTGAATCTCTAGATCCAAAAACGGCCAGTAGTCGAGACCCGCGCGCCTGAGATTGCGATCATCGGTCGAAAAACCAAAGGGCCTTATCAAATGCAAGCGACACCCGGCACCGGCAGCAAGACGCCCGATACTACCCGTATTTTGCGGGATCTCCGGCTGAAAAAGACAGATGTGAGGATGCTTCGCAATCATAAGCGGAAAGCTACTCGTCCTCGCTCACATGATCCGGTTCGAGGCGCCGCACCGCCACGCAAGCACCGGGAATGGTCATCAGATTGCGGTAGCTACGTCGCAGGTTGAGGATTGAGACCGTGTTCACCAGAAAGTGGGCAATGAGACAGGGCCAAAGACTGGTCGTCGCAATGTACATCCAACCAAGCAAGAGCCCCGCCAAAAAAGCCCACAAGCTCCAAGCCGAAAGCAGGCCATCGCGACCCATATGCAGGATACCGAAGAGCAAGCTGGCGACAAAAATACCTGCGACTGGTTGCAGAGCGCCACGAAACAGAGTCTCCTCACCCACGGCCGTGATCAGCGAAAGTGTGAGTGCTGTCACCACACTGCTCGGGCCAAGCAGACGTGTCACCTGTGCCTTAAGCTCTCGGTAGGAGGGAAACCAGTCCTCGAAAAAATAACTGGCTATCAACAGTAACCCGGCACCGACCACGCCGATCACCACGAGACGACCACCAGCCGCTAAGTCATGGGGCCAGACAAAAGAGGAGGCCAAGTTATTGTGAACCAAACGCATCACGGTAAGACCGATCATCGCCATGACGCCGTAGATGAGCACAGACTTGCGCAGCAGCTCACCAGGAGTAAGGATTTCTGGCTGAGAATTGGAATCGTCGGACCTAGGATTCATGAACACAACCTACATAGTACGCGGACGTAGTATTTAGGCACTGGGCGTACCAGGAAAATGTCATGCTGTCCAGCGATTTTCACGCGGACAACAAGCTTAAGAATCTGAATTTACTAGGTTTTTTAAGTTACCTAACGACACGAAGTCGCACCCCAAGAACGGCAGCATAATAAACAGCCACAACAGCTAGGTAATGACCGACGTTCTGAGGCGCCCCGGACTGGCCCCCCCATGCCCCCCAAACGAGCACTACGCCCAAGGCGGCCAGCACGACGGCGGCACGCTTCCATGCGAGCTTAGCGCAGTCGCGCTGAATCTCCTGCAGCAGAGCAAACTGCAGCGAGGCGATACATCCCGTGAGTAGAATCCAGAGCTGGTAACCACCAAGGTCGAATCCCAAAAAAATTAGGCTAAGCCAAGGTAACAGGACCGCCGCGAGCCCCGATGCCACAAAACACGCAGCGACCACCGTAAGCTCGGTGCGTCTTATGGCACCGCCAGCGCTGCGATCCATCTTGGCGTCCTGAGCGCGCAGATGAAAAGGCAAGGCTACCTGCAAGATCGCTGCCGCACCGAAAAATATTGCCTTAGCTGCTAGCATCACGCGCGCATACTGCCCAAGCACCTCACTCGTCTGAAACTGTCTCAGGTTTATGATGTCGAGTTGGGGTATGAGTGCCGTCGCCAGAGCCAGCAACGATGCGCATATGATTTTTGCTTGGACGCGGTCCTCAGCGACGCGCGGCACAGTCTGAAACGGATGCGTCAGCGAGCGCAACGCGATCAATATTATCGGAGCTATGAAACTTATCGCCACGGCAAGATGGTAGGCCGTCAGGGCATCAGTCGCAGAACCAGCTCCCGGTGGCACTAGCCCCGCGATTAAGATTTTCAGCAATGCAGCAAATACTAGGGAGAGTCCCAGCAACGCGAATTGCATGCGGGCCTGCACCTGACCACCGAGCCATCCTGCCATTACTCCCAGTCCCACCGCTGCGGCACCGGCAACTAAATCGTTTAAGCCACCATGCACTGCCACCATGACGATGCTCGTGGCGACTGCTAGCCCTAGGACTAAAGCCACGGGAGCGACCTTGCGCAGCGTCGTCGCCTTCAAAGGAAAATAATTCGCCGTCATCTGCGCAATCGTACCAACTGATAGCGCTATCGTAATATCGGCAATCCAAAGATTGAGACTGCCGTAGTCTGCCACGGCCAGCCGACGCGCCGCCAGCACCTGAAAGCCGTAGTTAAAAATTCCAGCCAGCGTGTTGCAACCCAGCAACACCATCGATCCGCGCCAGAACTCTCGTTGGGTTTGCATCATGCCTATAGCCCGCTGGAGGTGATGATCCGCTGTGCTGGCGGCGATAGTCCACCTTTGGTTCTCGCCTGCTCTATCTATTTAATTATAGCAGTACCTGCGCGAGTTAGCGCCAAATGTGCAAACCGGAGGCGACCAATGCATCGAGTGGGGCCGTATCAACGACCTTAGTATCGCGAAGATCGAGGGATTCGAGGTTCTCAAGTGAGCTCAAAGGTGTAATGTCCACGAGCGGATTGTCTTGAAGATCCAGGTGTTCCAGGTTCGTGAAATCCGTCAGCGAACCGACACGACTCAAACCACGACCAGCCAGATTGAGCCTAGTCCGCATGAGCAGCCTGGCATTGGCGCTGTCACAGTCATCACTGCTTGCATGCCAAAGAAGCGCGCGCACCGTGTGCTCAGTCTCACTGTCGATCATGCCAGCTTTCATGGCGCGGCAATGCCGTCTAAACATCGTATCCAGGTGGTTCCAATTTTGCCGTTTCAGTCCTCTAATCTTGAGTCCTTTAGCTACTAGTTCAGGTAAGGGAAAAACATCGCGGATGTCGTTACCCTCGACCTCCAGGCTCACCAAATTAGTGAGTGTTCGCAGTGAACTTAGATCTCTAATGGCATTGCCCTTGAGCGACAAGTAGCGCAGATGCGTCAGTCCGGCCAAGGGACTCAAGTCTCTGAGATTTAGGCCGTCCAGATTTAAATGGTTCGACGCCTGTAGGCGCACGGCAGCAGTCTCACAATGCGCTGTGTCCATTGCCTGCATGATCGCTGCAATAGAAGCGCGCTGATCAGGATGCGCGGCAGGCGCATGGCAAAGGCGCTCGAAGCTCGTAGCAGCAAGTTCCTCATCCGCGTAACGCTTGCCTTCCCTAGGGCAGAAGCCAGCCAACTCAGCGATGCTCGTGGGCCCATCTTCTAATGCTCTTAGCCCCGATAGCCAACACGCGGCCGCGCTAGTTAACTCGACCACTGTACCATCACCACAGGCAAGGTTGAGGCCACGCGAGGCGATACCTAGAAGCGCCAACTTGCCTGGCTCTTGCGGAACCAAAGCGGGTCCGCCACTATCACCCGTGCAAGTGTCTTGACCGTTACCGCCAACCAAGACTTCGGCAGTATTTAGCGAACGTAGTTTAGTGGTGACAGCATATTTTTCGCCCGACAGAGACGACTCCCGGTAGCCAAACCCAATCAAAGTGGCTTGACCACGCCTAAGCGCCTGGATACGAGCGGCGTTATCAAGGACCATGCGCACGGGGGCGACTCCAGCCACTGGCTCACTTAACTCCAGGATGGCGTAGTCAGCATACCCAATGGGACTAGCACGTAACATCGGATGTAAATGGACCTGGCGCACGCTAAACCGTTGATGCTCACCAGACTCTCGTAGCGCATTGCCGACGTATACCCGGAGATCCGACGGCCGATGACGCCTAGCGTTGGCATCGTAGTCGTCCACCTGCGACTGGACAGTGACGCAGTGTCCCGCAGTCAGCACGGCAGTCGGAGAGACGAGCACCCCGGTGCAAAAGGGATACGGCTCGTCACCGATCGCAACGGCGACGACGGCAGCAAATCCCCCGTCCGGAACCGGCATACCTCCGTAGATACGAGCGAAACTGGGATCTGTCCCAGGAGCATGGCAGGCCGGCAGCGTGCTAATCAACGTGAACAGGAGAGCTATCGACATCATCAGTGGTGCCGATCGCCTCGTCATTTCTATACACGCCTTGTCACCGTTCTTTTTCATGGGGCGACCCTACCAGATCACAGCAGCGTTGTCACATTGACGCCAGCGTGAGACCGGAATAGCTTCAGGCCATGGATACGTCACGTTCACATGCTGCGGGTAGATCCGAGGGCAACGTCCCAGGCAACTGGCTCGTTGTAATCTCTGGTTGCGCGCGGCGCCGGGATGAAGAAGCCAAATATCAGGCCCGCAGGCGTGCTCTTGCCTCCAGCCACGCTAAACTGCATGCATTCGAAACCATTGACATACCGGAGTTTCACTCGTGGTTTGAATCGGAGTTAGCTGGTCCACTCGGCATGATGCGGTTGCTGCAGCGCGAGTTAGATCAGCTTGAACGACAACTCGCCGAAATCGAGACTTACGCTGCCTATGCAGGAGTCAGTCTAAGAGCGGCATGTAAGACGATTCAAGCTGCTCAAGATAGTGGGGATATTGATAGATTATGGGGAGACACGACTTGGTCCGAGCCCCAAGGTATGGACCACGAGATTCCTGAGACAGAGCCCCACCCACAGGATAGCAAGCCACGCCGCGAGAGCGAACTACGCGATGTTTATAAACAACTAGTGCGCCTCCTCCATCCTGATCTCCATCCGGAGCGGCCACACCCACAACTCTGGCACGAAGTGCAGCGCGCCTATGCAGCTAGGGATGCTGAGGCACTTGAGCGCATTCGCGCCACCATATTGAAGGCCGCCAAGCATGACCCCGATCTAACCGCATTGCCCATTAGTGAGATCATGAGTCTAAGGCGTGGCGTCGAGAAAAAATTGCGCCAGGCACGTCAACGCCTCCGCGCGGCCAAAGATCATCCGGCGTGGAATTTCCGTCGCTATAAGAAAAACCCGGTCCGACGGCGCGCCCTGCGCTGCTCGCTCAGTGCGGCGATTAGCATGGACGTAGAGTCCATGCAGGCCAGAGTGAGGGCGCTCAAACTGACGCTGAAGCGCCTGGAGCGCTGACAGTTGGCAACTGCCTAAAAGTTTGACACCAGCCGTCTGCTCAACCCACGAACATAAATCAACTAATTACGGCATGGCTGTTGCTCCTATGTGGTAAGTCCCCCGGTCGCTCAGGGGACCGCTCCCCGTTGCTGCTGCTACGATTTCGCCTGCGTTGATTTTCTGCTGTGGAGTTTTGATGTTAATGAATTCTGCTAGTTGGACCACCGTGCTCCTCCTGACACTCGCCTGCTCGCGCAGTGGCGAGGCTCCCCAAATCCCGAAGAGACAGTACCCAACGGTAGACTCACAGACGTCTGGCGAAACACCGGTACAGGGTGAGCCCGCTAAACCAACCACCTCAAAGCCGGCACCGATAGCAGCCCCGAGAACTCAGCCGCAAACTTCTGGCACTTCCGCCTCAGCCAGCGCAACAGCCGGTGCAGGGGCGACTGCGAATGCGAATGCGACAGCAATAAACCGGGCAGACATCAGTGGCTGGTGGCTATCCCCGCAGGATGCGTCGCCGACGCAGGACCGCAGTTTCGGCATTGGCACCAACGGTATCAAATGCCAGGCTTTTACACTGATCAACGAAGATAAACTCAAAGTTGCCAAGGGCTGGGAGTGCTGGGACTACAGTCAAAACGTCGAAACATTTCACGTAGCGCGACTTGGCGACATTATCGGCATCGACAATGGACTGTTGGTCTACAAAGCCACCGCAGGCTGCGACCAAGCCAACCTGCATACGAATCAGTCGTTCACCTTTGCCAAGGGTACCGCAAGTAATGGCAAGCGTAGCCTAACCATAGCAACCGAAACAGCAGCGAATTTAACGCTAAATAAAATCACCCCAGGACCGACGGCCGAGGGGTGGATCGTGCTCCCAGTTGCCACTAACTGGACGGTGCGCGTTGGTTGCCTGGACGGCAGCGGTAACTTCAGTAACGCTCCGTCGTTTAACGCTGACCAACTCTTCTCATTCTCTAACTAGCTCCTGTTGGCACTGGATCAGAGCCATTTCCGTAGCTGAGCCCAGTCCCGTAGGGAAAGAGTGGCACCATGCCTTCTTTCATCGGGATCTGGCTCATATCGCGTGGCCATGGCAGGGGCAGTTTGCCCGAGAAGTTGAAGTCACCAAAAAGGACGTCGGCGACCCCTTCGCCCTGACTACCTGGCAACCACGCCGCGACGAAGGCCTGCCAACTCGGTAGCTCGTTAGTGATGATGAGTGGACGCCCGGATAGCAGTACGACGGCGAGCGGCGCCTGATTGCTCTTAGCGTTTTCGAGGAGCTGTTGATCTTCGTTGCTGAGGCTAAGATTAGGCGCATCACCGTAGTATTCGGCGTAGGGTTTTTCGCCGATCACCGCAATGACCAACGCATCGTTTTTACACACTTCACGGCTAAATTTGCCGTCCTCAGCATAGATCACCTCGAGACCACGCGCCGCAGCTAGTGACTTTATGCCGTCCAGTATGGTCGATGCTCCCGCAGTTTTATTGGCATTGCCCACTTGGCCTTGCCACCCCACCGTCCATGCTCCAGCTTGCGTACCGAAGTCGTTGGCTTTGCTACCAGCGACACATATCCGTTTATATTTGGATGTATCGATCGGTAATGTAGCGGCATCGTTTTTGAGCAACACCATCGAGGCACGCACCGCCGTCCGTGCGAGTTGACGATGTTCTTTGGCGCCGAAGAGTTGGTCTAGTGATGTATCATTCACCGTCAGGTTCGCGGAGGCGCGCTCACCGTCCAAGAGACCTATACGTGACTTGATACGCAGAATGCGTGAGACAGCATCATTAATACGCTGCTCAGTGATGAGACCTTGTTCTACTGCTTCGGTCAGGAGCTGATGGACGCGGCGATAGCGATACTCACGGTCCTCACGACCAGCTCCGAAATCTAGCTTGCCAAACACCATGATCATATCGACACCAGCGTTGACCGAAGTCACCAGCTGCGCCTTGTACCGGGCAATCGGATTGTCTATTGGATTATCAGGGGTACCGACATCTAACTCGTCGACAGCATTCCAATCGGAAATCACGAAACCAGTAAAGCCAAGACCATCTGCAGCTTTGTCGGCCTTTAAGTAATCGGTAAGCAATGCCTTGTTGGCATGCATGCGCACGCCGTTAACACTACTGTAAGACGCCATCACCGTATCGACACCGGCATCGATGGCTTGCTCGTATCCCTTGACATGGAGTGCCTTGATAGCTGCTAAATCACCGCTGGTATCACCCCGATCAATCTGTGGTTTACCGTTGATGACTGAGGGCATTCCGGTGCCCCAGGTGGCACCGCCGTCACCGAGAAAGTGTTTGGCACTACCAACCATGTAAAGCCCGCCCAGAGGTGTCTCCTGAAGGCCGCGTGTGAACGGGCCAGCTAGGAGCTCCTGAAGCTCTGGATTCTGACCAAAACTCTCATAAGTGCGTCCCCACCGGATATCGCGAGCTACGATCACGCCGGGAGCAAAGTTCCAATTAAATCCTGTTGCTAAAACTTCCCGTGCTACCGCCGCTCCCACGCCCTGAATAAGCTCCGGACTGCGCGCTGCACCAAGGCCGATGTTATGAGGAAAGAGCGTGGCTCCGCGCACGATCCCGTGACCATGGACAGCGTCTACGCCGATGAGCATGGGCAGACCCGACGAGCTTGCCTTAGCCTCGGCCTGCATCGTGGCAAAGAACGTGCGCCATCCAGCCGGCGTGTTATCAGCAATTATGGAATCACCACCTGCGAGGATGGAGCCGAGATTAAGCTCCTTGATAGGTCGGCGTCCATGTGCCATCTCATCTTGGAGGTTGATGATCTGAGCCTGAATCATCTGCCCAATTTTTTCACTAAGACTGAGCCGATTGATAATACGGTCCACATGCACCTCGTCAGCGGTTCGTGGATAAGAGGGCTGCCCCTGCGCCACTGTGGCTAAGCTTAGAGCACCGACTAGATTCACGGCATGGATCAAGTGGCCCCAGTTGGCCTTAAGTGATTGACGCATAGTCTGCCTCGCATTTGGTAATTCTTAAAAACTAATACGAGACTAACTAATTTTCTGCGCTTTATCCAGCCTCATTGGGAGGCATTGGATAGACCGAAATGTTTAAAATATAGTGCAGCGCTATGGTACAATAATAATGCATTCATCTAAAAATTCGGTGGGTTCATGGTGGTCCTCATCCTACGTCATATTTGCATACTCTGTTTAGCTGGGGGTCTCATGGTAGGCTGTCGCTTGAAGCAGGCAGACGCCAGCAAAGATCCCACTCAACTCGGCACTGATCGCAGCATCGTCGATCCGACCTGGCCAGTACGCCTGTCCTTAGGCGGAACCAAGAGTACCTACACCGATCAACAATCGAGCGACATCTCGAACCTTAATCAATCTCTGAGCGGCGTCAATTTGACCGGCAAGCGTGTCATGGCCGAAGGCTACGCTCTGCTTAATGCTGCCACCGATGCCGCCAAGTCGATGTACGGCTACGGTGCCATGGAATTCCGTGACGACGGCACAGACCGGATTTGGTGGGAGTATCAACGCACTTACACGATCAAATTTGGGCTTATGCCCATGCCCAAGATACCTGTTATGCCGGTCATCGGTATGTACAAGATGTGGAATGGTTTCATCGGCACCGAGCCCAACATGCCAGACGTGACTAAACTCGACGTCATTGCGCTACTTCTCGGTGTCGACTACATTCACAACATCTGGATCAAGCCGCAGGAGATCAGCGCCTTTTTTGGCGGCAAATATCATCTACTAAATCCCGGTGGCAAAAACACTGGCAGTGAGATGGAAATCATCGTCGGCAGCAAACTTAACTTTGGCATGCTGCGCATGGACGTCAGTTTTGGCTACCTTATGAACTCTTATAAGGGTGCGCAACCTACCCCAGACGAAACCGGCATGCTGACGATTAAAAGTGACGTCAAGACGACTTATGGCATGGTGTCATTTTGGCTGTAGTTCGGGTAGATCCGGCACATCTAGTGGGGACTTTTTTAGATGTTGTTTAATGTGAGCAGAAACTACCTGATTGCCGTCGCAGCGTTGACACAGATGACATCCATTGCGTTCGGTCAGAGCTATACGCCTGGTGGAGATTCAGGCGGTGGTATCGCTGTTGTTCCGCGGCTGCTATTCTCGGGGTCTGTGCTTAGCGGCATGTACGCCGAGCAATCCTACAGCGAACTGAAAAGCCAAGAAGCGCGACTCGACGATGTCAAACTATCAGGAACCGACAGTCGGCTGGCGATGAGCTTCGATCGGTTTTATGGGCTAGAAATTAACTACCGGGCCTTGAAACCCCAGGATGTGTCTTATTGGTCTGAGCGCAGCGAAGTATCGGCGTTTGCTAGCATCTACATCCCTGCAATCGACTGGATCCAGCCAGCGATTGGCTATTTTGAGGTGACACAGATTGGTGACAACACCGATCCTGCTGCACCTCCGGCGTTCATCAGGAAAAATAATGGCTTAAGCTTTGGCGCACGAACCCGATTCAATCTCTACAAGATGGATGGGACGGGCTTCATGACCCACGCACGGATCGATTACTTGACCTCACTGGAGGCTAAGAACAACTTCGGCCTCGAGTACACCTACGGTGTCGGTTACTACGCTAAATGGGATTCTGTTGCTTTCAATATTGTTGGCGGCCTGACGCGTAATCAATTTAAGGCTGGAAAAGCCGATCCAGAAGACACTGACGGAAATCTCGGCCTTGATGGCACACCAGCCATGCTAAAGGTCGATCACCGGTACCAAGTGTTTAAACTTGGCTTCGAAATCAGCTACTGAGGAGTGACTGGGCATGTCACCACTCACTCGGTAATCCAGGACAGCAACCGGAGCCTGACCTGGGTCACATTTTGACCCGCTAAGTGGGAAAAGAACCTGTACAGCGAAACCCGACCCGGGGGCTTCGTGTACAAGGTTAATTCTACAAGACTTAGGTCGTTGATATCACAATGCAAATCTAGAAACGCCTAAACTCACCCGTACCATCTGCCGACAACAAAGATGGTGGAAATCGGGGGCTTTTATGCGGGTACTTCACACCATTGGAATCAGCCTGGTGCTGCTGACAGAGGTCGGCTGCCAATCCCGCTATTTCCGCACCAACTTAGCCGGCCGTGTCTACCCAGCCGATTACGACCGCAACGGCGATGGCATCACCGATATCCAAGCTATCCGAGCGGGATTCGACCCCGCTGATCCTACCCTCGCGACACAGGATCCAGACGGAGACGGGCTCAGTAACTACTGGGAATTCAAACTAGGGTTTGATCCCAACAAAGCCGATAGCGACAACACCAAGCACGACAAAAAACTCGGCGGCAACGGCACCGGTGATTGCGACGAAGACCTCGTCGGTGACGGCATCGGTGTGTGCTGGAAGATTAAAAACAACTTTAAGCCGGCCGAAGGCAACCGCAGCCTTACCGATGCCGACGGTGATGCCTACTCCGACGGCGAAGAGTTTAGTGCCAGTACAGATCCCAACAACGCCACATCGCGACCCGGTGGAGCCACGGTTGGAAGCGACGGCAAACTACCACCAGTTCTGACTATCAAAGGCACGAACGCCACCTACACGACGAGTTTAAGCATCACAGGTACGATGTCTTACTGCACCGCCGGTGAAAAGATCCTATTCACATCGTCCAAGACCAAGCCAGGTAGCGATGATGCTGGCTTTGTCGATTGCACCACGACAGCCGATGCCCTAGTAGGCACTTTGGCAAGCGGAGCAGCTGGTAACCGCGTGATGTTTGTTTGGCGCAAGATCGCTGCTGGGGTTGTGGATGTGCCGCTGTCGGCGAGTATCCTTTACGCTGTGAGGGCGACCGCTGGTGGGCTGGATGTGCAGGCTGCTGGCAATCGTACCCTTGCTGTATCTTTAGTACCACCCTCCGATGCGCATTACGGAACCGTTAAATTGCTACGCTTCCCAGAGTACGACTGCACGAACAAAACAAAAACCTCAGCAGGTTCTACGGAGGTTGCCGTTAACCCTGGTGACGTGCTGGTGACATCCTCTAATCTCCCCCTAGGATATTCGTACTGCTTTAAAGCGTTTTGGACCGACGACAAGGGTAACGAGATTGTAGCGCATGGCGGATACGACGGTACGCCACCGAGTCCTGGCACCTTCGCCATTAGCGGTTACGAAAACAAGACGATTAAGTTCACGCATACGCCGCCCAATGAGCCCAAATATCAAAAGTTAATATTGCGCCGGTTCGAAGATACATCGTGTTGGAACAAGACTCCAACTGACGGCGCTGAGGTGCCGATAGGTCTCAACGATACGACCTACAGCGATGCCAATCTGAGCTACAATACCAATTACTGCTACAAAATCTTCTGGTCAGATTTATTCGGTAACTATAGTAGCTATCCCGCTAATGCTGGTGACCCTGCCGTTGCATATTTGTACGCCAATAGCAGACCAAATATGGGTACGGTCGCCTTACAGTCTCTGGCGACCCAGAGCATCACCCTTAGCCACACCCCACCGGCAACAGCCACAGGCCGTGACTACAACGATCTAGTCGTGCGTCGTTTCGAGTCGCTGACCTGTGCAGACAAAAGCGATTCCGATGGCACCGTCGTAACCGTTGCCAACAAAAATATTGTAACTGTCGCTGACACCGGCCTGCAGTACAACACGCCCTATTGTTACAAGTTCTTCTGGCGCGACTCTTTTGGGAACAGCAATAACCCAAATGGCACGGGTGATGGTACAGTTAGTTACAGCGGTGTCCCGCCCGGCCCGGGCACGATCAGCAGATCGCTGGAAACGCAAAAAATAAATTTGAGTTGGACAAATCCGGACGATTCAGGATTCACAGCTGCTACTAAACGCCTGGAAACCAAGATTTTTAGGTACCTTACTGCTTCGTGTGAGAACAAAGCAGCCACAGAAGGCATTGTGATTGTAACCGACCCGGTCGCGTCACCGGCCAGCTCCCCGTTCAGAGACGGAGATCCCGCACTTCTCAGCTTGAACCAGAACTATTGCTATAAGATATTTTGGTACGACAGTTTCGGTAACGCTACAACGAAAACAACAGCGTATTCACCAGACTCAAGCCTGTCCGGTGGCGACATTTCTGTTGACAGTATGACGAGTGGCAAAATCAATATTTTGATTACGCAGCCCACAGCGCTTCCGTCGACTGATCCGCCGACACTCCCGAGTCAGACATCTTTAACCCGATTCAACGACGATAAATGTTTAGGAACTGGCAATTTACTGCTAAATGCGATTTCAATCAGTACAACAACCCATGCCTATGCTGATGCAGCAGGGACCTTGAATAACACCTACTGTTATAAGGTTTCATGGATAGACGCATTTGGAAACGAAAAATCAGACAGCGTCGTAGCAAAATACTTTCCACCAACGTTTGATGACATCACAGCTACATTAAACTTTACCGCGAATGCCTCTGGTACAATCACATCTGGCTCCGTATCGAGTTACATAGCGCGTTCGTTTAACAGTATTTTCGCCGATACAAATCTCTCACTGAAACCAGTAACAGCAAACGCTACAGGTTCCACTGGGGCGGTTTCTGCATCGGATACGGACATACCGTTCCTAACTTATAAGACCGCCAGCGCAGGGTCCTGCTCTGCGAGTTCTACCCCTTTGTTTTGCGCAAAAGAAGTCTCTGAAAAGACTCCCGGAACTACAACCCTTAACGCCTACACCGTTGCAACAGAAGGCGTCCTGACTTGGAATTACACCAAATTCGACCAGGGTGAGTATTTTATTAACACTCTGAGCCGATTGTATTTAGACGGCCAAAATTATGTCAGCGATCCAAGCAAGGGCAAAATTACAGTGAATACGGGTAACCTGGGGAATGAGGAGATATTGTTCTCTGACTCAGGATCTTTGACCTCTGGTTTCAGCAACAAAGTTTCCTGGTTCTCGTTTAGCCCCACAGTTGCGATTTCTCAAGGAGCTTCAACCAATACCCAACAGTCTATGGCAATTATTTACCCAGCACTTGAGGGAAATAGAAATCATTTTCTGAATTTATTTTCGGTTGAAAGATCAAATAACGGAACTGCGAGTGTTTCTTCCGATTTCGATGAGGTCTATACACCTGATAGTAGTAGCCCTCCTACAAGTAAAAGCGGTCATCAAATTGCAGCGACATCTGCAGACACTGAGTATTCGTCTGTTGTGTCAAACGCTGAAACATCGGCTGAGGATGCAAAATTCATCGCTGTGAGCATCTTAAAAGACGCCAACGGCAATTACATTCAACTAAGTTCCACCAAAACAAAAACTCAACCGTTCGCGATCGATCGATTGCGCCTATCCGAACCTACTGGAGATGGTCAGCAAAAGGTAAATTTGTCTAACACAACCTTAACCAACGCATTTCTGGATGACGATTCAAATTACCGACATGGGATGGCATTTTCCGCTCGGATTGGAACCACCAGCCCCTTCCAATATGGAATATACCTAACAAAGTTGAGATCCACGCCATCTACTTCGACTAAGTCTGGATACCTGGACCGAACTGGTTACTTCCAGACCCAATCCATCCCCATGAATACAGTTTTTGATAAGGCGATCAAAGTTAAGGATTTGGGATCATTTTCACCATACTCTCTCAAAATCGTTACGGGAAATGAGGGCGGCACCAATGTGTTTTACCTAGGCTGGCGAACAATAAAATCTTCGACGGACGAGGTACTAAACATCGCCCGAGTAGTCGCCAACGGCGACTCATCTCCTACACCCATCGTTGTTTCGGACGCTGAATCGATAGATCATCTAACTCGCACCGGCGCTTGGGGCCGCTCCACTTTCGCTATTGCCGCGGGTCAAAGTAATGACGCAACGCCTTCAAATGTGCTTGGTGTCATTTACTCGCAAGACACCTACCCAGCACGATGCCTCTTTCGCGCCTACGGTATGGATGAAAGTGGTAATTTAGTGAAGTTGGGCAGTGGGGCGGATCTGATAATCGACGAGGATATCACGGAGAACGGCGGGATAATCAACGACTGCAGATTTGTCAGTTTATTCTGGAACAAATCATTAAATAGATTTATGGCGGTATGGTCACAAGGTGGACCAAACTCTTTCGGCGCAACATATTATTCTGATTTTACCTATATGAAATCAGGTAATTCGGTAACAAAAATAAAGCAGGTTGAGGTAACCGGTGATCGCTCGCTTCGCTCCCAGTCAGATAAAAAAATAATATGTAACATGGGTGCACATTATTCTTACCCTTCTGCAGGATTAGATAATCCGCGAATAGCCATAGTCAGTATCGAGGCAATATCAGGTGGCAGTTCTGGTTCAGACTGCAATAACGATGCCGCAGATATTCGGCTAGAATTTTACAAACCTGGTATGTAGTCGGCAAAATAAGGGGCCAATCAGTTGATGAAAATCAAATTCATGAAACTTCGCATATTGATCGGCTTGAGTACGATTAACGTTATAGGCTGCGAGAAAAGCACATTCGGACCAACTTTGCTCAAACCTGAAATTTCCGGTGATGATGTCGAGAATCAAGATGGAAGCGCTAGCACCAATAGCACTAGTATACGCTGCACCCCCAACCCTACGCGCTCGTATTTTTACGCTGGTTCATCAATTTTGCAAAATTTTTCTTGCACCCAATCAATCTCAGATGTGCAGTCACAAACTTCTCCTTATTTCCTAAATAACACATTTAGTAGCACTTCTTTGTCATTTACAGGGACAGCACCTTCTTCTTCCTCAGACCAAACTTGGGATTTTTTTATCAACGGTATTACTGGCACGCCTTTTAGTACGAGAACCATAATACTTGAGACCACTAGTTTAGTTTCAATCTTGTCCTCGTCGAATGCTCTAGACACCTCAAACAATGGGACATCTAATAACAACAAAGATTTCGACCTTGGACACACATCCACTTTGGACAGCAAGTGGGACGGCTCGATGGCAGACGTGTCACTTAAGATAAAGTCAATTTCAAGCGATATCCCTGGCCTGATGCTACCCACGAGTTGCGGATCATCTTCAGGTTCCTACATATGCAATGGTACTGCGTCATCAAGCGATCGCACCATAAACAATGGGTTAGTGCTCCACTGGCGTTGGAGCGCTTTCGATCAAGGCAGTTATTTTATTGACATGATCCCGGAAATCACAATAGAGGGCGGACAAACAACACTACCGAGTAAAAGCTTTAGCGCCTCGATTCCGCGCCAGCCCCTGGGAAATATCGAAATCCTTGCAGCTAATGATCCGGACTCTTCAAATAGTTTTGATTCACTGAAGTATCGCTACGGCATCGCTGTGAGTGATCGCAACTCAACTCCAGTATCTCCAATTGCAGGACTGATTTACATGGATCAGGGATCCGGCGATAGAGCTTATTTCCAGAGGGTCACTGTTGATCGAGAGTCAACACCAGGCGGCAGCTCAACTGGGATCGCATTAAACGGTAGTCCACTGGAACAGTCGAACGCTACTTCTCAAGACTTTTCAATAAATCAACTATCGGATGGTTCCTGGGCAGTTGTTGGCGGAATCGCAACAACTGGAAGTTTCGATATTTTATTCAACAAAATAAACGATTCAACATCCTCACCTACGATTAACGGACCTGGAGTGCAACTAACTAGCTTCAGCAACACAACTGAAAAAGCGCTTGAAGTAAGCACTACAAAATCTTTTGTGGATAACGGAACCGAGCGAATGGGAATCGTCTTTGTAAGAAAAAACGATTCGAGTTCTCAAAGTAATCTCACTGTAGCAAAAATTAACCCAAACGGGACAAATCTAACAACAATCCTAGACGATGTTAAGTACGGTGTTGCCAACTCCGGAGTTTATTCTCGATTTCAAATGCCTGTGACTACTAACGGCATCGACAGGATCCGCATGAGATGGCTAAATGAATCTGGCACAGGTTATTTCTACGTCGCTTATCGACAAAATACAGACCTTAAAATCTTAAGAATGCGGTCGCAATACGCTTCCGGGTATGGCGAGTCAAGCGCCACCTTAACAGCAGCAGCATTCGCCAACTCTGATACAAGCTCAAATATGCAATCTTTGGATTTAGCCGTAGGTACAGTAGCTGGTTCTAATTTCGCAGCTGTGGTCTACAGGACTAATTCCGGGGATTGTTACTTCAGACGCGTCGGCAGTGACCTTCAACCATCAGCCGCTATCAAATTTACATCTAGAGAATGCTATAACCCCACTATTCATTTCACTTCTTCTGGACGTTTTGTTGCAACCTACGCTGAGAGACAGATTAGTCCCAGCAGTAAATACGATATAAAGACCACTGAATTTATTATTTCATCCGTTGACACTTACTCTACTCCTGTAGTTGTAGTCGCTGATCTGGTGGATTACCCAATTAAGCTGGTGACCGATCTCTATGCTGACGGCAACTGGATGGCGATATTTTATCGCCTTTACAGCTCCCCCACCCTCCGCTTCCACGGCTACCACGTCCCCGGCCGCTAAGACATCAACCAAACCTAAGGCAGGTGCGCCATGAACACTCACAACCCAAAATCCCTCCTGATCGCCTCCGTCTCTATATTCACGGCAGTGAGCATCGCAGCCGCGTGTGGCTCGATGAGCAAGAAGGACGGCGGCGTATCGGCGGCCAGTAACTCGGGCGACGGGAGTGAGACTTCAAGCTATACCGCTCCAGGGGTGCTGACGCTAGGTAGTACAGAGGTCGCATACGCCGCTGGCGCCTTAGCTGAGGGCACTAAACTAAAGACAGCGACTGCAGATGATCCATCAGAATTCGGCATCGTTGGTGATATTGGGGGTAGTTCAGCCTCGGCCTCTGTTTCGGTGTTAGCCACGGGGGCTGATGGCACGGATGTCGGAGAGACCAACAGCCCGCTCACTCTGGCCATTCACGTTCCTGAGACTTTGGATCTCACTGCCCTAGCTACTAACGTACCCAAGGTCTACGACAACCTCTGCGCTGTTGCTAAAGCACGCAACGGAACCCTGCGTGTGTGGCGTCGTAGCTCTATGACGATGGACACTAAGATAGTCGGTCGCTTTAAGTTTAAGACTAAGTGGCTTGGTGTTTATAAGATGTATTTCTGTGGTGCTATGCCCATAGCTAATGCTGCATTGGCTAACGACGCTGGGACTGACTCTAGTGCCTATGTAGACGGCGCTCCGATCGCCTCGTGCAAGGTGACCCAAGCGGATGGATACAGCGCGTGCGAGGTTTATACCGGTATCGCCTTCGGTGATAACCGTCTGCTCGACAGCTATAAGGCCAAATGCGGTGAGAAGAGTGGCACGTTCAGCACAGCCGCGTGCTCTGACAGCGGCACGCTAGGATCCTGCGTTAATGCTAAGGGCAAGACCATGGAGCGGGCGACCATCTATGCCGCACCGACTCCCGCCCCTGCGGATTCCGTCGTAGCGGCTGCCAAAACAGTGTTTAAAAACGCATGCTTAGAAGTGCCGACCAATATCTGGAACGAGGCCGGTGCTTTGGCGGCGACACCGATGGGCGAGCAACAGAACTAAGGCCTAGATTTTGCCGCACTCCGCATTATAGTGCCCGCTATGAGCCATAGCGACAAGGCGGCTCTGCCGCCTTTTGACATCGTTTTATATCCAGAACCAGCACTGCGCCTCGTCACTGATGGAGCGGGCGCTGACCGCATGAGCGATGCTGCGCTGAATCTAAATAATTATTTATTAGCTAATCCAGGTCGTGGCCTACTCCATCTAGCCAGTACTTGGCCAACTGAGCCACTTAGGGCTAGCGTCAGCTACTGGCGTGATCTTGGGCGCCTGCATTTGACGCGTAGTCTGGCCGAGGCTGACACGACGCTCTCAGAGCAAGATTTACAGCGACTTCTCCGTAGCGCACCGCCTCTACCCGGAGGGGAACACTTAAGCACCGCGACGCTGTCTGAACTTTGGCGCGCTATGGACCAGGCCACGACTGCATGGGAGGCAGAGTCAGACCAGCCGCTACAAGAATCGCTCGCACGCATACACCCGGCTTGGGATACCATTGGTCGTATTTGTTTTAATCTGGCAGAAAATCGTCCCGATGCGGCGCAGCCGTTCGCCTTTCTCGCCACCTACACGACACGGCTTTCGCTGGGCGCCAAACCTAAACACGCACCATTGGGCCGCGTCCTCCAGGAGTTGGTGGCTAAGAGCCAGACGACGACGATGACCAAGATCGGCGCCGCTCTGGAGTCCGCCGCAGCAGTCAGTCAGTTTGTGGCGTCTATGACAACATCGCGACGCCTTTACAGCCCTCAGGCTCTCAACGCTGCCGAGGCTTATCAACTCCTATCGGAGATCAGCAACATCGAAGCCTGCGGCGTGATGGTACGGGTCCCCGCGTGGTGGGAGTCTCAGAGTCGCCCCAGCGTTAAGGTGGCGATCGAGCTTGGCTCTACGCCACCTAAAAGCGCCAATGGCGCAGGTGCGATTCTTGATTTCCGCATGCGCTTAGCGCTGCAGGGACAAGCTCTATCAGATGACGAATGGCGCCAACTCCGCGACAATGCCGATGGGCTGGTGCTTTTGCGCGGTCAGTGGGTCGAAGCCGACGGCAAAAAACTCGACAAGGTCCTAAGTCACTGGAGTCAGATCGAAGCACTAGTCGGCGGCCAGGGCATGAGCTTTGTCCAGGCTATGCGGATCCTGAGTCGTGTCCCTGCGGCCACCGTAATGCCGGGCGCAGGCACTTCTACGCTCGACCCCGAGAGCGAGAGACAGTGGACAGAGGTCACGGCGGGTGATTGGCTCCGCGATCAACTCGGCGCGATTAGACTGGCCACCGAGTCTAGCAAGGATGATCCGGCACCTCGCGGGGATGACTTTCGCGCTAGTCTCAGACCGTATCAAAAAGCGGGAGTGCACTGGCTACTCACGCTCCACCGCCTTGGACTTGGCGCGTGCCTAGCCGACGATATGGGTCTTGGCAAGACGGTGCAGATGCTTGCTCTCATGGTGGCTCTCAAACGAGAACGCACCGCCGATGCTCCGCACAAACCGCACCTGCTCGTAGCACCGGCAACGCTGCTTCCCAACTGGCAGGCTGAGGCCGCTAAATTTGCCCCAGATCTCAAAGTTTTCCTCGCGCACGGTTCAGCCTACCCAAGTCAACGTCTAAGACAGATGCCCAGCGACGAGATTGGCGCGGCTGATCTGGTCGTGGTGACCTACGGTGGACTACTGCAGTTTGGGTGGCATAAACAAATCGACTGGGACATCGTGGTCCTCGATGAGGCTCAGGCCATCAAGAATCCCGCAGCACAGCAGACGGTAGCTGTGAAAGATCTGCGTGCCGTGCAGCGCATCGCGCTCACCGGCACACCGGTGGAGAATCGCCCACTAGATCTCTGGTCCATTTTTGATTTCGTCGTTCCGGATCTACTTGGCAAGGCCAAAGACTTTCAAAAACTCTTTGCAGCGAGTGTCGATGACGCCACCAATCAGGAGACTCTTGCCGCCAACTACCAGCGCGTCCGCGCGTTAATTCGCCCCTACTTTCTGCGCCGCCTCAAGACGGATCGCAGTCTTCTACCAGATTTACCAGATAAGACTGAAATAGAGACTAGGTGCGCCTTGGTCCCGCAGCAGGCAGCCCTTTACGCCAAGATTGTCGATGATCTCAAGAAGGACCTCAAAGATCTGCCTAAAGACAGCGTACAACGCCGTGGCGCCGTACTCTCAGCGCTCATGCGCCTTAAGCAAATTTGTAATCACCCAGCGATGATCACTGGTGATGGCAACTACCATCCTAGGATGAGTGGTAAATTTCTACGCCTTGGAGACATTGCGCAAGACATCGCACAGCGTCACGAAAAGATGCTGGTCTTCACCCAGTTCAGGATGCTCACGGATGTACTTGCCGGATTTCTCGGCACTATCTTTGGACGTCCTGGCTTTGTCCTGCACGGCGACACCTCGATCGACAAGCGCCGTCGCATGGTTGATGAATTCCAGCGTCTCGATGGACCGCCGTTCTTTATTCTGTCGCTGAAGGCCGGCGGCACGGGCTTAACACTGACCGCAGCGAGTCATGTCGTGCATTTTGATCGGTGGTGGAATCCAGCTGTTGAAGATCAAGCCACCGATCGCGCCTATCGCATCGGCCAGCGTCGTAATATCCTGGTGCATAAGTTTGCCTGCAGCGGCACCATCGAGGCTCGCATTGCGACGTTGCTCTCAGATAAGCGCTCGGTGTCACGCCATGTGTTGCCGGATGGGTCCGGAGGAGAGTTGAATTTAACCACCCTGAGTGATGACGAACTCATGCAGTTAGTAGCGCTCGATTTAACCCAGGTTGCTGACAAAAACGACTTGATGACTACTTCAGATGAGGTACGTGACCATGGATGAATTTGAGGAATTTCACGGCCGCACCTCAGTCAAGACGCTAGCGACACTGGCAGCTAAAGCCGCCGCCGACTTGCGCGCGCAAGGCTATGAGCTTGATCCGGTTACCTTGCAAGGCAAGGTACCAAAAGGCTTGGCAACCTCCGCCTGGGGACGAGCTTGGTGTCTGCATCTGGAAAAGTACGCTGACTCTCTCCCCTTACTACCTAGGGGACGGAGCCTACTGCGACACGGGAGTGTGCTTCATCTTAAGATTGAAACCTCGCTGATCGAAGCGATGGTCTGCGCTGATCGGGTCTACCATGTAACGATCAGGACGAGTCCTTGTCCCGCGGAAAGTTGGGACACGATCAAGCAGCTTGCTGCTGGATGTGTCGCGAGTGTCGCCGCATTTCTTCAAGGCAAAATTCCTGCGGCTCTCATGACTGCTATCACCGAGCCAGATGAAGGCCTACTGCCTACCCCCGATGCCATTCGCTTGTCGTGCGATTGCCCGCAGTGGGCTGATTTTTGCGAGCACTCAGCCGCAGTGCTTTACGCTGTTGGCGTGCGCCTCGATCATCGCCCTGAGCTGCTTTTTGTCCTCGCTGGCGTGGACCCGGCGGCTATCATAGCCTCGACCGTTAGCGCCGCGACAGCGGAGCCAACCGCGCAAGCGCTGGACCAAAGTGACCTTGGTGACCTATTTGGCATCGATCTTGAGTGACACCGCTCCAAAAAGTGCAGCTGTACTGTTATAGTGGAGCCTTCAGGGTAGGGGGAGGTCACTATGCAGGTCATTACTCACAGACTCAGAGGGTTATTGTTTGTTCTCACGATGAGCAGCTTTGTCAGCAGCCCATCGTTCGGTCAGCTTGGTGACAAAGTAGCATCAATCGATCTACTAGCGACCAAAACCAAACTGACCAAAAAGCCACCCGTTCCCTATAAAAACTATACAGTTTATGAGCTTTCGGACGGCACCCTGACCATCAGAGAATACGCTGATAAAGACGGCAAGATCTTTGCCGTGGCATGGGACGCCCTGAGCCATCCCGACCTAAGTCTGTTGCTTGGGACTTACTTTGATGATTTCTCGGTTAGTGTCACTCATGGTGGACGCCCATACGGTCGGCCTAGCCAAAGTGAAGTCCGCGGTGAACACGTTACGGTCATCAAATGGGGCCATATGCGCGCAGCACACGGCAAGGCCTACCTTCACAGCGACCTGCCATCCGACCTGAAGCCTGAGGCAATCGAGTGACTGATCTTTGACCCTCGGTCAAAATTAGTGATTTTTCGGCCGCACACAGATGCCAGCAAGCGGCTGATCTGTCGCGATGACATAGCGGTTACCGTTACGCAGATCGATAGCGACACCGTCCTGCCCGAAGGTGTAGGCCCGATCTGAGGACCAGGTAATCGTAATGTAGTTTTGTCCGAAAGCGATGTTGTTGGATGTCTGAATCCCGTTTTTAATCGCGGTCTCCAGCTCACTAGCTGTCGGCATGCGCCAGGGCAGATGATCGAGTCGAGCAGCCTCGCGGCACTTAGCATCAATACCGCTGCGCTCTAAGGTCATCCCTAAATCACGCCACACTAGCTGAGTCGTTTCATCAGTCCAGAGATCACTCCGTCCATTGGTATTGGTCGTGACCACGCAGAGCGTTGTGAGCTCGTGGTCGGTGCTGGTCCGCAGGGCGTTACCATCACCCATGTCGACAAACATCGATACTTCCTGACCCTGAGCCGTCTCCCAAGACGAGGTCCATACTTGATTCAGGTAAACCCAGCCAAAGGCAGGGTTCTTACTTGAGCTGATACCGCTCTGGAGCGCACGCTGTAATTCGGCGGGCACCGGCAGACGCCAACGCTTTTTCTGCACTCGCGCCAGCTCTAGGCAATAGTTGTTGGCCGTCGCCCAGTTCATCTTGGTCGAAGTGTACTTCCAGGTAATGAGCGGTGACTCACCCCAGAGGAACCCGGCGTTCAGTGCCGTCCTCTTGACCGGCTTGCCGTCTTTACCTATCTCAACCTTCTCGCCTGCAGCAGCGGTGACCACGCTGGCATTGGCATCTTCACCAGCTGAAGACTTAAGTAGCTTACAGCCGGCTAGGCCGATGCTGGCAGCTAAGTAGATCAGTAAGTGTTTATGCGTCATGACCATGCGTTCAATCCACCCTCCACATGGAGCGTGTCGGGAGATTTCAAATAAACTTTACAGTCGTTCACAAAAAACCTTCCGCCCCCTCCCTTTGGAGGCGATAAATCGCCTATTTCAGACAGCCATAAACACTCGTATCAACTGCCTAAATATTAATTTGTTAAAAAAGGCTAAAGATTCCACCCAGCCGCTCGATAAGATGAGTGAGGTGGGCAGATGATCCTTCGCCAGGCGACCAACTTAGTGCTACTCGTGACAATCCTTGGGGGTTGCAACAATCCTCTTTCGCAACTTGACCGCGGTAAAATCAAGGTAAACGGCCTAGCGAGACCGCAGCAGTTAGCGCCGCCAATTATTAAAAACGCTAAACAAGGTGAAGCTATTCGTGCCGGTGCATACCAAACTAGACAGTCCGTATCCTTTATGATCCCGGAAGATGTCGTACTGCAAGGCACTCATTTGGGGCTTCGACGCAAGGCTCCTGAGCCCAGCCAGGAGATAACGGCGCCGACACTGATACCATCCAGTGGCACGACCACTAATAGCGGTGATGTTACCGTAGAACACCTAGCCACCGGTGGAGCCAAGATCAGCTTCTACGCGGGCACACTTATCGCCACAAAGTCTATGGTGTACGGCGACAATACATTGCAGCTAACGTTGTATGCCGACGATACCCCAACCTATCAGGCCGACATCATTGTGCAGATACGAGATTTCACTATTGGTGGCGCTGCCATGGTAGGTATGCTGAAGTCCCCACCGGATGCACCACTCAAAAGCGAGGCTTGGCTATCCCCGATCAAGGAGACGACCGTGACTAGTGGTGCCGGGGATACGGAACAACCACCCTCACTCCTGCGCAGTGGGCTCATGAGCATTATTCATCCGTGACACCGTAGCTCAGGATTAAACCTTCGACCTAAAGACGCAGTTCCATACCTGCGCCCACCGTATGCAGCTTATCAATGACATGCCCGCTCGTGCTTAAGTTTGGAAGTTCATACTGGCAGTTGCGGAAGTCGTATTGATAGTAGACGGAGAGTGACCACGTCGGTGAGCCAAGAAACTGCAGGTACTCGGCCGTTAGGCGGTAATCATTGGCACTCTTAAGTTTGAATCCAGTTCCACCAATGGGATACCCAAACTCGGCACTACCCAGAAACTCGCCTAACTGGCCCAGACTAATCCGGCCTCCGGCAGAAAGCGTCAAGCTAGTCATGTACGAGTTCACGATGTCGATCGTTGCAGGGGTATCTTTAAAGAAGAAGATAACACTACTCCGCCTCACACCAAGCTGCCCAGTCCACTCCGAGAACAAGATAGGCAGATGATACCTGGCCTTGGCAGCAATCTCGTTACTGTTGAGGGTAAGCTGACGCTGCTCCGCATCGATACCAGTGGCTTCAACGCCACCGCTGAATAACTTGGTAGCCCACCTGTCATAAGTCAGGCTGAAGCTGAGACTCCGATCGAGCGCCCACATCTCGGTATCAAGCCGCATCCGCGAGAACAGGAGGATATCAAAAACGACTCCCGCTTCGTCATCATCAGCGGCACCGTGGTTCCACAGCGATGGGGTGTATTTAGCTGCGAGACGCCAAGATTTGGAGTTCAAGATCTTAGCCAACTCTTGCATCGGATCTTTCTTTTTCTTCGGTTTCTTTTTGGGTGGAGCCTTCACCTCGACTTTAGGAGGATCGACTTTGAATTTTGTGGCCCCCTTCTTGGACGGTTGCCACCACGCTGCCTTGGCTTGTACAAAAACACGGTAACGCCCAGGCTTTAAGTCCGCGGGTGGTTCGTATAGACCGTCGCCGCTTACCACTTTGCTATCAAGCGTCTGCCAAGCTTTGCCGACGAGAACTTTCAGCTCGACCTCATAGCTATCCGCGTGTTCAATCGCCTTCCACCGTATCCGACGAGTATCGGGGGTCGCAGTATCCATTTCCAGCGTTGGTCGCGCCAATCGTCCGCCGACAATTTTGAAGCTCCTCGCTGGTGACTGTGAACTTTGATCACCGTCGGCTCCCGTGGACACCACGGACCATGTATAAGCTGCAGCGACCGCAAGATTGACCGATACTTCCGTGGCCGCGGTCGTCTGCTCCTGCACGACTTGGCCCTTGCTATCAAGAATCGTTAATTTGTAGGAAGTTGCATCGACGTTCTTTTGCCACTGAAACACTACCGGCGTCACCGTCATACTCTTGGCACTTATGACTTGGTCAGCACCTGGATTCACACCTTCGGTTGCAGGCATGGGAATCGTTAAATCAATGGGATCACTCCAAGCACCCGCGACACCGCGACGGTCTAACGAGCGGATCCGCACTTGGTAAACTCCCGTGGCGACTCGCCCCGAGAAGTCAGCCGTCTTGGTTCTTCGTATGCTGTCGTCGGTTGTGACAAATTGGTCTCCCTTTTTCTTTTTAAACTCGACCTCGTAGGATTTAGCTCCCGGAATAGGATCCCAGGAGAAACTCAAATCTTTGCCAGGTAGTCTTTCTTTAGATTTATCTGCCTCGGCTGGAACTGACTTGGCTCCTGGAACAGACTCTTGAATGGCAGGCTCTTGAACTGCAGGCTCCGGGCCTGCGGGCTCTGGCTGCTGGGCTGGCGCAGCCTCTAAAGGCTCGACATCTGCCGGCTCCGCCTCAACCGGCGCAGGCGCAGCCTCAACCGGCGCAGGCGCAGCCTCAACCGGCGCAGGCGCAGCCTCAACCGGCACTGGAGCAGGTGGGGCTTCGACTGGAGCAGGTGGGGTTGCTTCTTCCACAGGGGGAGGCGCCTGCGCCTCATCCTGAGCGTAGGTCACCTGACAAAATGTCCACGCGAAGCATAAGGCGAGCCACAGGGCTAGCTCCCATGCTTTCTGCGTCAACGCTTTGTCTGTGACTTTAATCAATCGGCCTACTTAATCTGGAAGTTACCAATCTTCGACGGGGGTTTGACGGCACTAACGGCGGGCACTAGGACGGAGGACTTATAGGTTTTGACTTTACCAAGTTCTCTGAGCACATTGATCGTCGCGAGTTCTACGGAGTATTCGCCCGGCATAAGGTGTTTAGCCGATACTTTAGTAGCTTTGGTCTCTGTTTTTATAACGGATACACCGGCCGCATTTTTAAGGTTGAAAGTATAGCCATGAGATCTTGCAACTGGCTTCCAGGCAATCACAACGTCACCATTAGCATCAGCAACCAAAGTGGCTTGACCTTCGGGTATAGATAACTCTGGGGCCGCAAGAACCGGAGGTGCTTCGAGCTTGATTGCCAGAATATCCGATTCAGCGAGCACCACATCGCCATTACCCAAACCCTCCACCTTGGCATAAATGGTACCGAATTTACCTAGCTCTAACTCAATCCCACTGGGGGTCGCCGGATGCCATCCAACAGCTTCAAAATTTGCCGAGGGGCTAAGCCCGAGGCGCCAACGTGTCACGCCTTGCGGGCCTTTACCCCACGCAAGTTTTAAGCGTGGTTTCGGCAAATCGGCCTTGGGATCAGCAGTATTCTGGACAACCATTTTGGACGGTGCAATCCGCAGGGCTCTGGTCTCCGACCAATCCGAAACCCCGACGTCGTTGCTTGATCGGATACTCCAGCGGTACACTCCTACGGTTGCGAATTTTGCGGTATAAGTTGGTTGTGCTACGCTCTGTTCGCCCTGCACCGGATAAATCTTGCCGTCAGCCCCCAAGCGCTCTAGTTTGACCGCATAGCCCTGAGCATTGGCGATAGAATCCCATTGCATAATCAGGCCATTCTGGGCCTCGGTAAGACTCACCTCGCGGTTATTCTCTGGAGTCTTTAGTTTAGGAACTGCCGGCGGTGGTTTGATCTCTCCTTTGATAATAGCGATTGTTCGTACTGCCGATTCCACGCGGCGCTGATTGATTTTTGAAATACCAACGACGCGCCATTTATAGGTACCCAGGTTGGCGAGCTCAGCGGCGATCTCATCTTGCTCCGCGTTTGCGGGCATCACCGTAGCATCCGACCAATCGGTGGCACGCGCCACTTTCACCTCGTAACTTTGAAAGGCGGCACTCGGGATCCAGGAAAAGCGGACCAGCGTCGCATTCGCTTTTGCCGGCATCATGATATTTTCTTTATCTCCCGGGGTTGCAAGCTCGGGAGGCGCGACCGCAAACGTCGTCAGCTTACTGACCATACTGCTCATCTTGAGGTTTGGCTGATCTTTCTTTACGGCATTGAGACGCCAGTAGTGTTCCCCAGACGTGAATTTATAGGACGCCTTCCCAACGCTACCTCTGACCTCAAGCCCCGATACTTTTTTGAGTACCGCGGGACTCGACCCAGTCTCGATAGAGACTAGATAATCGTCTGGGACGCCTGACCATCTAAACTGCACCGGCAGGTCACCGTTACCGATATCAATTAAAGCGCCCGCACTGGGCTCAGTTATTTGTAGTAATTTCTCTGTCTCTAGGCCCTTGGCCGCATCGAGACTCCCGCTCTTGCCTTGGTCCAGGGCAAATACCTTCCCTGCCGCCTCGGCCTTAACCTCCCCTTTCACAACCGCGACGCTAGCCTTCCCCCCTTTGTCGCGGCGTATGTTCATTTCAAGTTCTTTGTTGCCGGTAGCTAACTTAGTACCACCGATCTTGATCTCAAGAGCAGGTGCCACGGCAGCCTTATCTTTGTCGCCTGACTTGGGTGTCTCGCTTTTGACAAAAAGACCGCCGTTTACTAAGTCCAAGGAAATTTTTCCCTGTTTTTCCTCGAGCACTATGACGGAGTCGGGCTCGAGTTCAATGAGCGATTTAGACTCGCTCATCCGCAACTTTGCGCCACCAAGTCTGGATGCACGAATGGTATCGTGCGGAAAAAGTGTTTCGCCCTTTTTCACTGTTTCCCAAATCAAATTGTCACTTGGTTTACGCTGAATAAATTGCGGGTCACTCTCGAGATAGGCGATTGGCGGAATATTTAGACGCCTTCTGGCAATCGGCGCTGTGCGCTGATACCACCAGAACGTAGCGTAAATTCCTAACACCGAAACGCATGCGGCCGGAATAAGCCGCATTGACATGCTCTGCATGTGCGTCACCCGTGGTAAATAAGTTTTGTTTGGGATATAATTAGTATATATCTTTCAGCCGCCTTTATGAACCCAACCATCTAAAATTACTGCCATAAAAATCCATCACTCCTGTCAGATTTTTGACACCAATTGCGACCTCCCATGACGCGACGCTTACACTTTCCCATCGCGGGAAAAATCATCATCGTCACGCTGACAGTGCTCCTGGCAGCGGTGATCCCGATTGCATTTAATGCGTCTGAACTATTTCGTGACAAGTTTGGCGAGCGGGAAGCCTATGCCAATATGTCTCAGACGCAGACACGCTCGGCTCAAATCGAAGCTATACTGCGTAATATTCAGGAAAAGTCCTCAACTCTTGGCAAATTGGTTTTGCAGCGCTACGCCGCGCATGGCAACAACCCGACGTCTGAGGAATTCCTAAAAAGTCTCGAGGAAATCCGATTTATATTTAACCGAGGCGGCGACCTCATTTCCCTCAAGGTCTACCATCGCGACGGTAAGAAAACTGTACTTGTCGCCAACCTAGTAAATCAGGACACACTGAAAAACTACAATCTTAAGCCGAGTTTTCTCGACACCTTAGACAAGGTGATAAAGCCGCCTTTGGCGGCCGCCTTGGCAGGCGAGGTCACAACCAAAAATCGCAGTGTTGTCGGCAAGCTGGGGATTCTCACCATCGGCCTTCCCATCGCCAAGAGTGGTAACGGTCAGGTGACACATGCGGTGTTGGCCGATATTAGTTTGGCTCCCATCCAGCAATCCTTTCGCAACACTGGTGAGCGCACCATCTATCTCGTCGATAAATCAGGCGTAGTGCTAGCGCATCCGCAGGAAAAGCTGGCGCTCAAGCATACCAGCTTCGCCAAAGTGCCTGTGGTCAAGCAGGCCATCAACTCACCTATGGCCCAGGGGCAGCTTAGGTATCAAGATAAAGATACGGGGCAATTTAATATCTCAGCATTCTCGCGCACTTCATTTGGCCTATCGGTGATCTCGGAAGCCTCTGAGTCCGTGATTTTGGAACCAGCTCGATTAGTTCAGCGCGAAGCGCTATTCATCACAGGACTCGTGGTATCGGCGGCTTTCTTCATTATATTTTTATTCTCACTGACGCTTACGCGTCCGATCGAAAAGCTAGTGCAACTGACAAAAGTAGTCGCCACAGGTAACTTCGATGTCGACCCTGGCAACATAGCCAAAGCTAGGGACGAAGTGGGCACACTAGCTACTGCATTTGGTGCCATGCTTCATGGTCTCCGTGAACGCGAAAAAGTGAAGGCTTTGTTCAATAAATTTCATGGCTCTAGCGTCACCGAGAGCTTACTGGCCAATGATCAAGTCTCGATCGGTGGCACCAAACGTGCCGTGGTTGTGCTGTTCAGTGATATTCGGTCGTTTACGAGTTACAGCGAGAGCCGCAAACCGGAAGAAGTCGTCAGCATGCTGAACGAATACTTCGGCTACATGGTGAACGTGATCCATAAAAATCATGGCGTGGTCGACAAGTTTATCGGTGACGCTATCATGGCCGTCTGGGGTGCGCCGCAGAGTACGGGAGACGACACTTATCACGCGGTGCGTGCCGCGATAGATATGCGCCTTGCTCTCGCCGACCTGAACAAAATCCGCATCGGCCGTGGCGAGGACCCCATCATGATCGGCGCGGGTCTCCATTGTGGTGAGGCGATCTCTGGCACTATTGGATCAGAAAATCGCATGGAATACACAGTGATCGGTAACACAGTTAACACTACATCCCGGATCGAGGCATCGACCAAAGCCTTTGGCGCTGATCTTCTCATTAGCGAGGATCTGGCTAATAAGGTCAAAGAGCGCTTTATGATCGAACTCGCCGGCAAGACTGAGGTCAAGGGGCGATCCGAGGTGCTGTCACTTTTTAAGGTCAAAGGCACGATTGCCGCTGATGGCAAGAAAGATATAGTCAGCACCCCGTACTCCGACTACGAAGCCGAGGCTGCCGACAAAGTTAAGCTGGTTAGTTGACTAGAACCGCCGCGTCCGACTGGTACCCACCGCTTTGCTTGAGCCGCCCAGCGCCAGTGGGCCGCCGGCAAGGAGACGATCTCCGGCCGCCTTGAGAGAGCGACTGGTCAAAAATAGCGCGTAGAGATCACCGACGATGTCCTGCATTGCATCAGTCGTGACAACATAGCCGAACTTAGAGGCTTGGGCATGCGACTGGATAATTTCCTCGATCGCCGCCCTGGTGGCACCTTCAAATGCACTGCTCATAAACACCTCCGCTGATCTTGCTTTGATTATCTCACAGGTATGAGAACGATCTGCAGCGGTGGGTAAAGATTACCGCCCGGCAGCCGATACCCAGATGGGTAGCTTTGCTGGCGGGCGGTATCCCATGATCAATCAGCTTTACATTTGGACCATCGATTTGATGATCGCCATGATCGCTTATTTTTGGTTGCACTCTCCGACACTTGGCTAACTCACTCAGTGATGAGCGCCAGCCATAGCCTCGTTGAGCAGCGGATCAGCAATAGCCACCATGGGGTAGCGACGGCCAAACCGGAAGACACTGGTCAGGAAGAGTCCTAGGAAGCCCAAGAACGCACCGATCTCAATCCATGGCACGGTCCAGCGGGTGGGCTCGATCGTGGTCGGGATCACAATCATGAGTGACACCAGCCACTGCGCCAACAGGATCGAACTACAGATCGGGATGGCAAAGCCAGCTGTCCACTTAGCGAACTTCGGCAGCAACGAAAACAGCGGCAAAATAAAGACCGCAAAGAAGATGATAATGAGGAGCGGTTTCCACGGCCCTTGTAGACGTGTGATGAAGAATTGCGTCTCCTCAGGCATGTTACCGTACCAAATCGTCAGGATATGGGCGTAAGTCAGGTAAGCAAAGAAGATGGTGAACCCGTGCATCATCTTGCCAACGTCATGGAACTGCTGGCGCTTAACTAGCTGTCCAATCGCTGTGCCTTTGGTTAGGTACATGAACAGCAGCAGCGACGCCATTAGCGACTGCATCATCGCCGCGAACGACCAGCCGCCCCAAAGCGTCGAGTACCAGGTTGGGGAGAGCGACATCGTCACGTCAAAGGCGAGTAGCGAGAACGTCAACGCATAGATCACCAGCACTGGAGCTGACCAGTGGCGCAGACTTTTTTGGGCCTGCTGTCCTAATTGCTCACCCTCGGCCTTGTTGCCACCAATCATGGCCATGTCACCACGGAGCTTAACCCGCAGCTGCCAAAACGAGACGAGGACAATGAGGGCCAGTGCGAACAGGTCGCGAGCCACCATAAAGCCGGGCTTCAGCCAGTCCCGTTTACCGGGGAATTCTTCGATGATGTTGGGATCTTTGATCCATGTGTAGAGATCCGTGGCGTGCCCAACCTTGCCGAGAATACATGCAAAAAGCACGGCGAAAAGCACGAAAGCCACCGGCAAAAAGCTGGCAAACGACTCGTGCAAGCGCATTACCGGGCGCCCCCACTTGGCACTGATCACGTCTTGCATGCAGGCAAAAACGGAACCACCAAGCGCGATGGCGAAGAAGAAGAACAAGTTGAAGACGTAACTACCCCAGGTTCGTGCCGCCTCGCCGGTGTAAAGGCCGGCGATAAAGGTCACCACCCCAGCTAGGATACAGAACATGAGTCCACCGCGAGCCGTTGCACTCGGTGGAAAAAAGAACTGCTGACGATGTTCGTATAGCGAATGCGAGCTCATCACGCCCCCTTCTGCAACAAGCGCAAGTGCCGGACGATGTACCAACGTTCCGATGGCGTGATGGCATAACCGTAGGCCGGCATGACATTCGCACCAAAAGTGATCCGGTAGAAAAAGAAGCCATCCTTGCGACCTTGGTAGGACTCGTGCGTCAGATCCGGAGGTACGATTCCGGGTAGCTTACCGCCCTTGGCGTTGGCGCCGTGACAAGGCTGACAGAAGGTCTCGTAATGTTTTTTACCTTTTTCCATACCCTGTGGATCGTTGGCGATCATTTCGGGCATGCCGTAAAGCTGCTCAGCCTCTTCCGGAGTCTTCACGTAAAGAATGGAGTTCATGGCTACCGAGCCCTCAGGTGGGTCTAGGTAGTCGCGTTGAGCTTTAGGCGCTGGCGAATCCGCCATGTCCGGAGCCCACTGCATTTTTGTACCAGTGCCATCGTAACGGCAACTAGCCAGCAGACCAGTCGCTAGGACTGCTGCAGTCATTCCAATTCTTGTCGCCAATGTGGTCATGTGTTCCTCACCTCTTCCGCACCGCAGTCACGCAAGAACTGGGCCTGGGGACTAGAGAGCTGCGCTCCCGGCAAAAAGATAGCAAAGCGATCATCGGTAGTACGGACGTCAAGGACACGGCGCTTAGGATTGGGAATCCGACCCATCACTAGCATGCCAAGAACTGTGGAGATGGCACCGAGTAGAATCGTAAACTCAAAGCCTAAGACCACGTAAGCCGGCAATGAAGCAATACCTGCAGTTTTACCGCCAACGACAATTGGCCAATCCCAGTCACAGGCCAGAGCCAGGCCGAAACCAGTACAAGTTCCCGTCAGAGCGCCAATCAGCGTGAAGGCGCGCACCGGACTTGCACCGAAGCCGCTAGCGTGCTCGATTTCGTGGTACGACGTAGGACTGAACACTTCATGCCCAGCAAAATCTGGCCGATCACGCACTTTTTCGATAGCCGTACACACGGTATCAAGATGTCTAAAGATTCCAATGATGCCAGTGTCAGGACTTTGGGTATTAGCCATGGTGGTGAGCCCCTCCATGCGCCTTCGAACTGAGCGGTTTCGGCATGATCAGCTTAATCTCCGAGAGCGAGACAATTGGGAAGAACTTCACGAACACCAGGTAGAACGTGGTGAACAAACCAAAGCTGCCGAGGGTGATCACAATCTCCCACAGACCCGGCTGCACGTGGCCCCAGCGCGCCGGTACGAAGTCTTCAACCAGCGAGGAGACGATGATGTTGTAGCGTTCGAACCACATGCCGACGTTGATCAAGACACAGATGACAAAAGCAACAGGGATGTTGTTGCGCACCCTGCGTGACCATAGGGCCAGTGGGAAGATACAGTTACAGAACATCATGACCCAGAAGTAGAAGCTGTAGGGACCGATCGCCCGCTTCTCGAAGAGAGCCCACTCGTAAGGGTTGCCGCTGTACCAGGCAACGAAGAATTCCAAGCTGTAGGCATAGAATACGATGGTCGATGTGAGCAGTGTGAGGCGCAAGCAGGCCTCTAAGTGCTCGGGCAGGATGAACTTCTCTAACCGGAACATGTAGCGCACGGGCAAGAGTAAGTTATACACCATCGCACAACCCGAGAGGATAGCACCCGCAACGAAGTACGGCGGGAAGATCGTCGTGTGCCAGCCTGGCTGAATCGACATGGCGAAGTCCCAGGAAACTACGGAGTGCACCGAAAGTACCAGCGGGGTTGCGAGGGCTGCTAAGAAGCCGTAACCAGCCTCGTAGTGCCACCATTGTTTAGCCGTTCCGCGCCAGCCGAACGACATGATGCCGTAGATCAGGCGTTTGAAACCTTTGCATCGATCGCGGATACTAGCTAAGTCCGGCACCAGACCCATGTACCAGAAGAGTAGCGAGGTCGTGAAGTACGTCGAGATTGCCATCACGTCCCAGAACAGCGGCGAGCGGAAGTTAACCCAGAGGTTGTTGGTGTTAGGCAGTGGAACAGCCCAGATCGCACCGTGCCAAGGACGTCCCATGTGAATGAGCGGGAAGACCAGAGCACAAATCACCGCAAAGATCGTCATAGCCTCTGCACTTCGGTTCACTGTATTCCGCCACTTGGCGCGGAAGAGAAAGAGAATAGCCGAAATCAACGTACCGGCATGACCGATACCGACCCAAAAGACGAAGTTGGTAATGTCGACTTCCCAGTACACCGGCGGCCGGAAGGTCCAGAGACCCAAACCGTAGGTGAAATGCAGCGCTACAAAAACGATTCCCACAAGTAAAGCCGACACCGACAGCGCAAGCGCTACGTAGTAGGCAGGATGCGGGTTCTCCAGGTTAACCAGGATCTCCGAATTTACATCCGAGATGGTCTTCGACCACAACTTTGAATCATCACTCATCAGCCTAGCCTCACTCCCTCAGAGTTAACCTGCACCCCTGATTATCCCTTCTTCTTGCTCTTCTCAACCGGCCGTGCCCCATGCTGCTCGCCGTGACCAGCCTCGCCATGGTCGCCGCCGTGGGCTCCGTGGTGAGCTGGCTTCGCCGTGAACGAGACCTTAGCCAAGTAGTTTACGCTTGGCATGGTTTTCAGGCCGTACTCCTTGAGCGAAGGTTCGCCGTTCAGAGCTAAGTAGGCCCGCAAATCCTTACGCTGCTGCGTGACTGGTGCGGCCGGATCAAGCAGGTTACCGAAGGCAATCGCCTCGGCAGGACATGTTTGTTGGCAAGCGGTCTTCACCACGTTACCAGGCTGACCCACGGGAATGCCGTTGAGTTTTTCTTTGTGACGCGCGTCACGTACACGCTGGTAGCAGAACGAACACTTCTCCATCACACCACGCGTCCGAACGGTGACATCTGGGTTGAGTGCGCGCGGGTTGCGGTCAGTAAGACGCGCTCCCATGGTATTCCAACGATGTGTCCACCAGTTGAAGCGGCGGATCTTGTAAGGACAAGCGTTGGCGCAGTAACGAGTACCGATACAACGGTTGTAGGTCATCTGGTTGATGCCCTCAGGATCATGCGAGGTCGCAAACACCGGACATACACCCTCGCAAGGCGCCTGCGCACAGTGCTGGCATAGCATCGGCTGGAACGTCACCTCTGGGGCCTCTACCGACCCAGCAAAGTAGCGGTCGATTTGCATCCAGTGCATCTGGCGGCCGAGCAAGACCTGTTCACGGCCAACTTGCGGCACGTTGTTTTCGATCGTACAGGCGACGACGCAAGCGCTACAACCGGTACATTTAGAGAGGTCGATCGACATACCCCAACGGTGCTGTTGCTTGGGCATCGCTGGGTAGAGGTTCGGTACATCGTCAAGATCTTGGGTCTTACCCATGTTAGCCACCGCTGTTGCGATGGGCACTTCCTTGATGATGTCCTTACGGTTGGCAATGTCGTTGTGCTTCTGCGTCTGCGCTAGTTCAAACACGCGTCCAGTCGCCGTTAGCTTGACTTGCTGACCATAGGTCACAGGAGCTCCCGTGAACTGGTCCTGAGCGCGCGCAAAGGCCACCAGCGGGTTGACCCCGTTGCCACCTTGAACTGTACCATTGGCTTTACTATGGCCGTTACCGCGAGGCACTACTACGGTGTCGGGATGAAGGCCAGGAAGCGGGTAAACCGAAGCCTCAAAGCTGCCAGCGGGACCTTCGACTTTAACCACATCAAACTTACGCAGACCGAGCTTAGCCGTGGTCACGGGGTTGATCGCGACCCAAGTATCCCACGTGATCGTGGTCAGGGAGTCTGGAGTCTCCTGCAGGGCCGGCTTCCAGGCATGGCGCCCGTCACGGAGGCGGTAATCGAGAGGCGCCACCAGGCGCAGGCCACCACTACCGGTATCGGTGTAGCGGAAGCTGCTCGCTAGGTTGCCGCTCAAATCAGGTACGACCTGAGTCGCGTTGCGCCCGTCATAGCCGTGCTGCAATACGAGATCGAAGTAGTTGTCAGCTGGAACGTCATTGCGTCCAACCAATGTGCGGATATCGTCCCACTTCTTCTTAAGATAGGCACGATAGTTTTCGTAGCCCAGGGGCTTCTTGGCGTAGGCTGCGATCCACATCAGGATGTCTTCAGTCTGACGGCTGTCCGTGGTCGGACGTACTACCGGCTGACGCACGCTCCATAGCCCTGCAACGGATTGCTCATCGCCCCAGGACTCGAGCCAATGGTGGGTGTTGAGCACGTACTTCGCATACTGCGAGGACTCATTGGGGAAGTCACATAGTACGGCTACAGTTGGAATTTTTTCCAACACTTCGCCCACTCCCCACGATGGTGGCAGCGTGAATACCGGATCGACGTCAATCAGGAAGAGTACGTCAATGTCTCTGGATTCGGTCATGAAGCGCTGGAGGTCACCCGTAGCGACGGGAGCCGTCAGCCAGTCCTTCTGCAGGAACAGGACGGTCTCGTAAGCACCGACGAGCTCGTTGGCTAAAATAGCCGCTAGCTGCAGCGTAGTCGCATTCTCGTCAAAGGCGGAGCCGCCAGCGAGAACTACGGATTGGCTAGCGAGCATCTCTTCGGCCAGTTTGTCGAAGTTTGCTTCGCTGTAACCAACGCGGTCGTAAGCGCCACTCAGCAGTGCAGCGTTCGCACTAAGGACAGCTTGCGCCTGGGAGCGTGCCGCAGCAGAGCCCTTGACGGCGGAGTTCTTCAGTAGGGAGTTAACCAGCAGCAGGGTCACCACCGTCTCACTACCCGGAGCGATCGGATGGCGGTAATCAGAGCGGGCACCTGTCAGCGTGAAGAACGACTCAAATTGAACATGCTTGGATTTGTCAGCACCGCGGAACGAGTGGCCCTCGGTGTAAGTCTTGGTGTTGTATAGAAGCGAGGTACCAACGTCGAGGAAGTCAGCACCTACACCGACAATCACCTTAGCCTTTGACAGATCGGAACGCGGAACCGCATGGAGACCGTAGGCGATCTTGTGGGCCTCAGCGGTGGCTTCTGCTAGCGAGTTGCTGTCGTAGGTGTAGAGCTTATCTGCGCTCGACCCGACCTTCTCCAAGAATTCCTTGAAGAACCCATGACGATGGCCCGTCGAGCCATTGGTTAGGATACCAATTTTGGGAGAGGTCAGTTTAGCCGCAAAGTTCTCGAATACATCATTCCACTCAGACGGCTCGATCTTACTGCCAAAGCGGATCGTCGGACGGGCTTGGCGCTCCGGGTGAAACAGAGCCTGCAAGCTGGCCTGACCAACGGTACACAAACTGCCGGTGTTGACCGGATGCTCGGGAAGACCCTCAAGCTTGGTAGGACGACCCTCGCGCGTACGCGCCATAACACCGCAACCTGCCGAGCATTCGCCGCAGGTCGTGGCAAAATGTACGGGCTCGCCCGGCCAAGTGTCGGTGGGCTGATTGACGAACGGTATCGCCTTCTCGACTGGGCGCTGGACACAGGCAGCCGTGCCGGCCACTGCAGATGCGCTGAACAGCTTGAGCAGGTCGCGACGATCGACCGAGAAGGCACGGGCCTTCGGACTTTCGCCATCAGACTCACTGCGCTGCGCTAGATCCGGTAAGCGCTCCTCAACGCCCTTGTAGTAAGGACCCTCGACGAAAGTCTTGGCGGGAGCCTCAAACGGTCCGTCCGTCGGTGCAAACACCTCTTGTCCGCGACGCGGATCGTCGCCGGCGGGAACGGGAGCAAACGGTGTCTCCGAACTGTGATCCGGTTCTCTGGTCGTACTCAAGTCTCGCTCCTCGGGAAATCTGGGGGTCACGTACCGCAATCCCCCCCGGTCAATGGCAGCGCCGCGTCGCTAACGAACGACTAGCGCTCAGACAATTCAGTAGTGACAAGCAACGCATTCAAGCTTGGCTTTGCGCTCTTTGTGGCAACCGATACACCAGCCCATCTGGAGCGGCGCTACCTGCTCGACCACATCCATCTCTTGAACTTTGCCGTGACATTCCTGGCATTCGATACCAGCACCGCCGTCGGCTTTGTTGGTCACGTGAATCTTGTGCGGGAAGCGCACGAAGTCAGGAAGATCGTGGACTTTGATCCACTTGATGGGATCGTTGTTTTTATAATGTTCCGTCACTTTTTGGATGTTGGGCTTATCGGTCGCAACCAAGCGGTGACAACCCATACAAGTGTTCAGCGGCGGAATACCTGCCGACGATGAGCGGCGCGCCGCAGAGTGGCAGTACTGACAAGGGATCTCGTTCTTGCCCGCATGCAACTTATGACTGAAGGGGATCGGCTGCTCCGGCTTGTAGCCGACGTTATCTACGGTGTCACCCGGAGTGTACATCCACCAGGCGGATGCCGGTTGGGCGACCACGAGGGCAGCCAATGACAGAACCAGGGCCAGAAACGGCTTAAGGCAAGAGCTGATAGAGGATCGCAACAACGGCCTCCTTGCAAAAAGGGACGCAGCTTATGGACAACGAGCAACAGGTAGTAGCGCAAAAATTCACAATTCCGGACGCATACGTCACACCCTCAGGCGTCGCATGATACTGTCAAGAATGTGCTTATTAGCTGTAGCATAATTTTCCTGAAGGTCCAATAGTTTGTGAGCAAAATATAAGTCCGAAACCGACCGCCCACCGGTGAAGATTGTGTTAAGTATAACCTGTAACGCCCGCGACAGTAAGGAAGCCCGATCATGACCTCCACCACCTTTAAGCTGGCGACTACCTACCAGCCCCAGGGTGACCAGCCCCAGGCTATCGGTGCCCTCCGGTCTGGTGTCGAGTCCGGGCGACGCCATCAGGTCCTGATGGGGGTCACGGGCTCGGGTAAGACCTTCACCATGGCCAACATCATTGCCCAGCTCGGGCGCCCGGCCCTGATCATCGCTCCCAACAAGACCCTGGCCGCCCAGCTGTTCGCCGAGATGCGGGAGCTGTTCCCTGACAACGCCGTCGAGTTCTTTATTAGCTACTACGACTACTACCAACCCGAGGCCTACGTCCCGAGTAGTGACACCTATATCGCCAAAGACGCCTCGATCAATGACGACATCGACAAGATGCGCCACGCCGCCACCAGATCACTCTTTGAGCGCCGCGATGTGATCATCGTGGCCAGCGTTAGCTGCATTTACGGTCTGGGGTCACCATCGGCCTACTCCAAGCTCGTCGTGCCGCTAGCTAAGGGGCAGGAGATCAGTCGCAACGACCTCTTGCGCGCCCTGATCGAAATTCAGTACGCACGCAACGACATGAATCTGACGCGGGGACATTTTCGCGTCCGCGGGGATACGGTCGACATCCTACCCGCTCACCAAAGGGACGAAGCTGTGCGTGTCGAGTTCTTTGGCGACGAAATCGACAGCCTGCAACTCGTTGATGCGCTGACCGGCAAAGTCATCCGCACCGTGGAGGAGCTGACGATTTATCCCGGTAGCCATTACGTCACCGACCGCGGTGATCGCGACCAGATTATCCGCGAAATCCTGGCTGATCTCGGCCTCCGCCTACGGGAACTCAAGGCCCAGAATAAATTAGTCGAATATCAGCGCCTGGAACAGAGGACGATGCATGATGTCGAAACCCTCGAGCATCTTGGTTATTGTCCTGGCATTGAGAACTACTCAAGGTATCTCACGGGTACGGCGCCTGGACAGCCGCCACCGACCCTGCTCGACTATTTCCCGCGCGACTTTCTAACGATCATTGACGAGAGCCACATCACTAACCCGCAGCTCAACGGGATGTATCGTGGCGACCGCGCTCGTAAACAGGTTTTAGTTGACTTCGGATTTCGCTTACCATCAGCGCTGGACAATAGACCGCTAAACTTTGACGAGTTTCTGACGCGTTCAGGCGCTCTCATTCATGTCTCTGCTACACCGGGCCCCTACGAACTCCAGGCCGCTGGCGGTCAGGTGATTGAGCAAGTGATCCGCCCCACGGGACTCATCGATCCCCAAATTGAGGTGCGTGCAGCCAAGGGTCAAGTAGACGATCTCTACGGAGAAATCGTCAAAACCGTAGGGCAAACAGGCCGCGTCCTGGTGACGACGCTGACAAAACGCATGGCCGAGGATTTGAGCCGCCATTTTGCTGAAATGGGCATCAAGGTGCGCTACCTGCATGCTGATATCGACAGTTTGGAGCGCGTGGAATTACTCCGCGATTTACGTAAAGGCGTCTTCGATGTCCTGATCGGCATCAACCTTCTGCGTGAGGGACTTGACCTCCCCGAAGTCAGACTCGTCGCCGTGATGGATGCTGACAAGGAAGGATTTCTTCGCTCGCGCTCATCGCTCATCCAGGTGGTCGGACGTGCTGCACGTAATAGTGAAGGCCGCGTGATTTTCTATGCCGACCGCATCACCGATTCGATGCGGGCATGTATGGATGAAACTGAGCGACGCCGCCTAATTCAGCAGGCCTATAACGAAAAGCATGGCATCACACCACAGACCATTATCAAGAGCCTGCCACTTGATCTCCGTAAACTTTACGGCCTAGATCCAGAGCCTGAAGTTGAGTCTGCAGCGTTCGCCAAACTCGCCGAGGCTGGAGTCGAAAATGTCGAAGCACTTGAGAAACTGATCGGCTCAAAACAGAAAGAAATGAAAAAGTTCGCCGCCGCCCTTGAGTTTGAGAAAGCCGCCGAACTCCGCGACGAGATTTCACGCCTCAAATCAGCACTCATGGCGTTGGCCGGTGATGCGTCCGCCCTTCCAGGCTCCGGACTCACGGAGGGCGGTGCTTGAGAGCCGACCTTAGCATTGATCTGCGCGAAAAATTGCGCCAGCTACCGAAAGATCCCGGCTGCTATTTAATGAAAAATAGCCTGGGCAAAATTATTTATGTCGGCAAAGCCAAGAGTCTGAAATCTCGAGTGGCCCACTACTTTGTGCCGCCGTCGCAACTAGATTTGAAAACACGTGTCCTTGCTGGCCAAATTTATGATGTCGAAATCATCATCACTCAGACGCCGCTCGAGGCCCTGCTGCTCGAGCGCACCCTCATTAAGCACCACAAGCCCCAGTTCAATGTCCTGCTGCGCGACGATAAGGAATATCCTTATTTGCGCATTAATTTTAAAGAGGACTGGCCGCGACTTGAGAGGGTCCGACGACGGCGCGATGATGGCGCGACCTATCTGGGCCCGTTTGGCAGTTCAGGGCAGCTACGTCTGCTGCTAGATGCAGCCTACCGCATATTTCCATTGATACGCTGCTCACGCCACGAATTCACTAATGCCCGGCGCCCGTGCAACTACTACCACATGAAAATGTGTCTTGGTCAATGCAATCTGCCGGTGGATCCTGAGGTATATCGGTCCATTGTGCAGAGCGCCGTTGATTTCGTTGCGGGACGCAGCAAAGAGGTAGCTAAGCTGATCGAGCAACGCATGCTCGCAGCAGCTGAGGCAGAGAATTTTGAGTTAGCGGCGATTTACCGCGATCAGTTACAGGCGTTTGCAGCGGTCACCGAGAAGCAGTCAGTGGTCACTGGTGACGTTGATGATGCCGATATTTTTGCCTGTACACTGACGGATCATAAAGCGTCGTTTCACGTACTAACCGTGCGTGACGGCAAGCTCATCGGCGGCGATAACTTTTTGCTCGAAGCGCTGCTGCAGGACGACAAGGAGGCACTAGCAGCGTTCCTACTCCAGTACTACGACGGACGGAGCCTCCCGAGCGAAATAATTGTACCGGAACAACTCGAAGACGATGATGATCTCCGCAACGCCCTGCTCTCGGGGCACCCAGAGGCTACGAAACTTGATCTCCGGTGGCCACAGCGTGGCACCCGCCTTGATCTAGTCGAGATGGCGCAAAAAAACGCCGCTTATCGCCTGACAGAAATCGCGCGGCTTAATGAAAAAACTCAGGTCGAGCTCCGCATGCTGCAGGAACACTTGAGACTAGCTAGGTTTCCGCGTCGCATGGAATGTATCGATATTTCGAACATCCAGGGTACCGCAATTGTCGCTAGTAATGTTTGCTTTATCGACGGTAGGCCTGCCAAAGATCAGTATCGCCACTACGTCATTAAAGAAGTGAGTGGCGCTCCGGACGACTTTGCGAGCATCAACGAGGTTGTACGGCGCAGACTGGCGCGCGCCGCGCGCGATGGTGACTTGCCTGATCTCCTCGTCATCGACGGCGGCAAGGGCCAACTCAGCGCCGCGGCTGCGGCAACTAACGACTATCCAGAACTAAATTTTGATCTAGTATCACTGGCAAAAAGCCGCACAAATAAACGGGATCGTCGGACTTTTATGGACAAAAGCGCACCTGAGCGTAGCTTTGAGCGCGTGTTTTTTCCGGATCGCGACGCCGCACAACCACTCGCTCCGGGCACACCTGAATTTCGTTTATTAACGCAAATTCGAGATGAAGCGCATCGCTTTGCCATCACCCATCACAGGCAGCGTCGCAGCAAGCTTGCGCATGGTTCCGATTTAGAGTCTATCCCTGGCATCGGACCCACAATGCGCAAAACTTTACTCACAGAATTCGGCGGTTTAGACGGTCTACGGCAGGCAACGCTCGCACAATTAAAGGCCGTCAAAGGTTTAAGAGAAAGCAGCGCTGTGGCACTTTTCAGCCATTTTCGCAGCCAAGAAGACGACAGTGAGGCGTGATGCTAGATCTACGCTAAACCACCGAAATCGTTGCATCAGCCATTTTTCTAATGATTCTCTCAGACTTTTTGCATTAGGGTCCTCAAGCTTTTGCAGCATTGAGATGCAAATGAATGTGTGAATTAATGAGAATTAGCGGGAAATAGATGATTTTGACCCAAACAAAGAGAAATCCTGTGCGTGCATATAGCAAGTGCGCTCACGTCGTGATGACTCTGAGTTTTGGTATTCTGATCGGGCTGCCTGCTAGCGCTAAAGATCGAACTCCTAAAGATCGAACCGTGGCGCCACAATCCCACCGCGAGTCTGCGAGTTTACTCGGACCTTACACCTTAAGTCTAAACGAGGGCCTGCGCGAATTGATGATGCGCTCGCAACTGGCAGAACTCGGCTTAATGGACAAACATGCAAGCAGTGCCGCTGTTGTGCCTTTGCTGCAGAATCTACCAACCGTACTTCCGAGCGCCGGATATATTTCTAGTGGATTCGGCATGCGGCGGTCTCCATTTAGCGGCAGACGCAAGCATCACAGCGGACTTGACATCGCCGTTGCTTACGGGTCTCCGGTGAGAGCCACGGCCGCAGGAGTTGTCACCGAAGCTGGCTGGCGACGTAATCTGGGCTACACGGTCACGATCGATCACGCTAGCGGGATCAAGACTCGGTACGGGCACAACGCAAAACTGCGCGTAAGTGTTGGCGACGAAGTCCAACGCGGCGACATGATCGCCCTCGCAGGTAGCACCGGCCACAGCACTGGATCTCACGTCCATTACGAGGTTTGGGTGCGCGATCACCGCATAGATCCCACGACAATGCTCCTTAGCCCTACCGGGGATTACACGCCCGTTGGCACAACTGCTTGGGCTTCGGACGAGCCATCGAACCCCCCATTACCCTCAGCACTTGGTTTAGGTGGTGACGAAGATGACGGACTGGGCCGCGTTTGCACGCGCCAGCACCTACCGATGACAAAGCATCGTACTAAGAAACCCTTTTGAGTTTGACAAACCTTCCGTCGACTCCAGTCAATCCGGCTCGAGCTTTAATACCCGTCTGTGATTCAAGAAATTCAATCACTCCCAGCTGCACATCACCAGTGTTCGGAACCACTGTGTTAGCTGATGCCGCTCCGTTAGCTTCTACAAGCCCCTCAACATCCCAAGGGACAGCCGCTGTAGGCTGTGCAGGATTGGCGATCACGTCATTCTTTGTCTGATTGATCATCGCCTTATTGGCGTAGAGTTGATCGTCTAGAAGACTCGCACCTTTCGGACCTAAGACTAGGGCAAAGCTAGTCTTACTGTCGGCCATGTTTACGTCACGTCCGCCCTCGGAATGAACGACGACAACCATTTTCTTGCCGTTGGCTATGGCCTTTGCCAGGACATTGAGCCCCATTCCGAGTTGTCGCATGGCTTCCACATAACTAAGTGCCTGCACGGTAGGGTTGCCGCCGCCTCCGTCGGTGGCGCTATCTGCCGTTCGCCCATCGAGATCAGTTGCATTTAAAAAGAGAGAAAAATTACGCACGGGATTGCCCGGTAAATCGAGCGATGTGACGACGTATTTACACTGACCGAGAAATTCACTCGCAGCGCCGACCATGCGACGATTTTGATTCTGCGCGTTACCTTGCGCCGCTTGTAAAGTCTGACGTGTCTTTTCCAAACTCGCAGCTGCATCCAGATTTGTCATGCCAGCTTGAAACTGCGCAATACTATCGACTAAATCGCGCCTTAGTTTCGGATCTTTCTGAACGATCTGGTCCATCTTATAAATCACATTTTGCTCAAGTGGCTGACGGTCAGCATAGCTTTTGCCGACAAATTGACTGATTTGCGACACATAAGCTTGAACCGAACGGCTGTTGACAACTACTGCCTCACCATCTTTACCCAGCACTGCATTACGACTGATCGAGCCCTCAGCTTGGTCGTAAGCCTCGCCCATCATGAAGCAGGTGATACCCAGAGGACTCGTAATTAGCCCTGTAGACTGAGCAAACAATGTGACGTCCGGCTGAGTAGCACGTAGCTTGCAGCCTTTCAGCGCATGATTGTTCATGCTTATCTGGCCGAGCCCGAGAAAGGCCTGTACCGCAACCTTATCAGCACTGAGAGGCGCAATGTCGGCAGAGCTCAGCCCGCGAGCGTTAGCGGACGTTTGTGCTGCATCACCATCGGCCGTGCCGTTTTGTAAAATGTCGGCAAACCATTTGTTAAAACGGAGATTACGCCAACGCGCGTTATCACTGATGAGATCCAGGCCTTTACCTATTAAAAGATCTTTAGCTGCGCCCATCTTTTCCGATCCCAGCTTCATACCAGCCGCAGTATCGATCGTGACGCTATTGTCTGGGTTCAGCTGCCCAAGTTTAAAAACCAGTGGCGTGAAAACATGGTTGCACACCTTGATCTGAACCAGAGTCCATCCGGCTGGCGTCGCCTGAGCGTTTGCAAACGGTACGCCGAGTCCCCCGCGCCATGCAAGGTCCATCATCTGAAAGGCATCGTAAGGATTGACACCAAGCAGGTGAGCCAGTCGCGAACTCGGCCAATGATCGATGTAATCACCGATCAACGGTATCCCTAGGAGCTGCTCAAGTCCGATAGCACCGACCGCGCCTTTGGCACCGATTTTAATTAAAGACCGCCGATTTAATTGATACTTCATATTGTTATCTCGCTAATGCGAAGGCGTAAGACGCAATGAGTGAAGCCACTGCGGTACGCATCCCATCAACACCTTCGGCACATATAGCACCCAACAGTGCTGCTGATTCGGTCATCTCAATTGTATTCGGGTTAATGCCCGGCAGACACCTTGTCATCATCGCCAGAGCCTGCTCCTTGCCCGCACAGCTGCAGTTAGGATTATTCGGTGCACAGTTATGAGCCACGACGTTGCCAATCGTCTCCAAAGATCTGAGATATGTGTCGGTCAATCCATCCGCCGAGACACTGGTACGCGAACCCGCTTCGAGATCGAGCAAATTACCTCTCTCCTTATCGATGATATCATCGTTGCTCGCGTATTGAATTGGTAGAAGAAAACGAATGCGGCCGTCAGCTCCCTTTGGGGTCGAACTCAGGTTATCGGGCATAAGCATATCAGTAGTCACCTTAAGCATATCAGGACCAACACAGCTCTCCACTGAACTACGAAGCAACATAACATCTTTAACTTGAAATCCCGCACCGGAGCTACTGATGTCACGTTGTACGATACGCTCCTCCGCCACCGGCGAAACCGCCGGCGTGGATCCTGGTTTTTTTTTGACTAAGCTGGTTATCTTTGCTCTATCATCACGAGAGCACCCTACGAATGCGATCGTGAAGACTAATAGTTTAACTATAGAAACCCTGAATATCATCTCGTTACCTCTTGCATGCAAAGGTCTCGGTGCCAAAATAAGCTGTGATCATGGGAGCCAGCAAACCCTTCCCAGATTCGGAAGCCTCCTTGACTTTGACGATAACCTCTTCCGTTGTTGTGGAAAGGTTACTAAGGGCCCTTGGTAAGTGCCGCGCTAAACCACCCGCGACGATACGCCCGTCGCTACCAACCATGTAGGCAGCTAGATCCTTGACCGAGTTCATGATGACTTCGTTGCCAGCGTTACTTGAAGCGCCGATACATGCCTGTTCTGTCTCATCGACATCGAGTAGACTTTTCAAGAAGTCCGCCGTCACTGCTTGCATAGGACCCGTCAGATTCAGCTGATTGACCATATGTTGACTGGTAGCCGTGGCAAAATCTGGGTCACTGCTATCGATGTTGGCGTCTTTGCCATATATCTTACCGAAGACGTTAAAGGGCCTGAACAAAATCGAACCCGCTGCCATGTGCCGATCGATATGGCAACTCTGACAAAGGTTTGCAGACATTGGGATTGCAGAACTCCCCATCCAAGCTACAGTGGCTGAACCTTTTTCCCCGCGGAAATCCTTAGTCTTAAGACAAGCAGGGAGAGGATTAATGTCGGCTCCGCCTTTGACACCATCTAAACCAGGTTTTAGTACGTCGCCTTTGAGTACGTACTGCATGAGCGCAGCACGTCCGTAATTGTTGTTACCGTTCAGGAAGGAACTAGGCTTCGACCTTAGATAGCCGAAAGTTGTAAAATAAGACCCCCGTGGAGAGGCCATCGTGCACGGGGTCCAACCTGACTGCGGAACCTGGCATCCATAAAGAGCTGCCGTATTGGGAGTGACCATCACATCAGAGCCGAGTAAGATGTCCCTGTAACTAGTTTTGTCGTAGGCGGTCAGCAAAAGCTGATAAAATTCCTGCTTGAGATCATCTGCTTGTACGGCGCTAATCACGCTGTCGAAGGGCTTGATGCTGCCACTTCCTGAGAGCTTATTGGCAAACTTACGCAGCGTTTTACCCTCGAACTCGGCCTTCCAAGCAGCATCACTCAGGATACGCGCACTGAGCGCTCGGCGATCTGCCTCAGAGACTGGGTCATCGAGAGGGCCTGTCGCAAGTTTAAACTCAGATTCAAGAGGCTCTCGACTAAACGCATCATTGATCAGCCGGCGGATAAATTCTCTCGCGGTCGACGGCTGGGTACATTTGAAGTTCAGGATCACGCCTACGTTGCCAATTTCATTTTTCAGCTCGCTACCGGACAAGATCGGCAGTGCATCCTGAACAGCCGCTGGCATCTCGATGGTCATCCATTTCACCAATGGCAGTAACTGTGCTTTAGCCTCAGGTGACATCTGCCCCAGGGGCATTGGTTCCGGCTTAGTACCCATGAGATCTCGAGCCTTAAAGAGGACTGAGGCGAACACTTTGGGGGCGGCTGTGTCGACAATCAAAGTCTGTTTGCTGAAACTATCCAGCTCCATCGGCCAAAAGCTAGGCACAGAACCAGTCTTGGTATCGTGACACGTGGCACACTGACTGATGAGGTACTTGATGGCAGCCTCGTCGCTCAGAGGTTGAACGCTCTCAAGTAGTTTATCCAAACTCAGTAAGCTCTCCGCCTTGGTGACGTTACCCAAATTTGCTTCGCAGGCACCACCCTTGTCACATTTGTTGCCGCTCCGAAGATCAACCGACTTTGCTGCGGCGAGCCCTTTATCCTGTTTGGAGCAGCCCCATGGCAAAACCGACGCGCCCAAAACGATCGCGCAGAGCCCAACGGCTCTGAAAGATTGCAGAGTGTGTCGCATCAAAGTCATAAAGGCAGTGTCTCTCTGGTGTGTTTAGACCGTTCTGCCTCTACGCGCTGGTGCAAGCCCAGCCTAAAGAGCACTACGCTAACCGGAGCGCTCGCAAAAATATCTTTCGGCAAAATGAGACGAAATCTTTAGAGGATTATATTATTTCAATATTTTTAGTATTTTATGGTATATCGAAAAATCTGGGTGCAAACCTCAGAACTGACAGGTTCCCTCAACATAACTGAGTTATCTAGAGGTTCACCTGTCTCAGGATCGTTAACGGTGACACCTTTCACACTCCCAAATCGGAAAAAAAACGAGGTCAGCGCGCTATATCATGCAGATACCTATCGACTTACTGGAACAAGACACCCTCCGCAACGTGATCGAAAACTTCATCACTCGGGAAGGTACCGATTACGGTGATCATGAAGTTTCACTTGAAGCCAAAATCAATCAAGTGATGCGCCAGTTACGATCAGGTACGGTGATACTCGTTTTTGATGCTGAAACAGAGTCCGTCAATATCGTCCCTAAACCCTGACTGAATTGGGCACGTTAGGAAGTCTAGAATCAGTACGCGATGTCGAAAAAGAACGAGCGCTATTTGCTGAGTGTAATTAAAAAACCCCAGCAAAGTCATGCGTCAAATATAGTAAAAAAAGCGCCGTTATCACTAGACCAATAACCACCCATGCATCTGGATCAATAAAGCGCCGACGTTGAGCGACTTGATACAACTGAGCTGACACAGCTATCGAAGTAATGAACACAACGGAAAGACATGTGATCATATGAGAAAAATCGACTTTGCCTAACAAATCACCGGGAAAAAGCGCATCCAATGGCAATAAGATGACCATATTGAATGCATTGCTGCCGAATATATTCCCTGCGGCTAGCCCAAACGAACCACGTCTCACTGCAATGATAGTTGCGACCATTTCCGGCATCGAAGTGATACCTGCAACCAAAGTGGTACCTATAAAGGTGCGGCCAAGGTTTGAGTTGGTTGCTATCTGATCTGCAACTCTAGCTAATTCTGGCGCCACAATCAGCAGAGCTATGGTGCATAAGGCGTATTTAATCAGCACACCCCAAAGGGGGTGTGACATATTTAATTTTAGATTAATTGACGTCTTTATTTGACCAGATCTCAAAGCGTCTCTATATATTATTCTGGACCCAAATATATAAACAATCCCAACAATGATTGGCCCAGAACCCAAGCCACCAATTGTTAGATGACGGTCGAATTTAGAAAGTAGCACCATCATCGCGACGATACTCACCATCGCAATACTCAACACGCCAGATAGCGCATGTCGAGCAGCAGCGGGCCCAAACATCGCTCCCCTTTCCTTGTGGATCAAGTCAGCGACAGCCAAAATAAGTAGATTGAACAGACAACTACCAAACAAGTCGCCGACTGCAAGATTTGGCATACCCTTTAGGACAGCATGAGCATCGACTGCAAGTTCTGGAAGCGACGTTGCACCTGCAAGGACAATACTGCCGATAAATATTTGTCCGATACCAGTGATCTCCGACAGGCTCTCAGCGTAACGAACAAGCAGGGAGCCGATAAATAAAATTGCGCCCGTCAATAAGATCAGCTCAACATAAACTGGCAGCATGGTGTCACCCTAACTTGTGGATTTTATACCATATTTTTTATCAGATGTTTAGCCACTGAGGCGAGCCCTCTAGCTTCATTCTCAAGCCTGTCAGCCTCACAAATCGAACCTATGATTGATTCCAAGTAGGCTATGCATCGGTTATTTTTAAGAACCCCATCCCGACTCCCGAGGAGCATACGTCGTCGCAAATCCGTAGGTCGATCCTGAATGTAAATATACCCTGCTGCCTCTAGTCTCGTGATGGTCGGGGTTAAGGTACTTGGGTGCACTCCTGTGGTCTCTGCTAACGACCCTGCTGAAATACCCGGTTGGTCTAAAATTCTATTGAGCACCATCCATTGCACCAACGATACTCCGCACACTCGCTGTACCCGAGCGTTGAGATTATGCAGGTCGACACTCAACTCTATAAGAGCAGTAAAAAAACTACGTCCATTAAAGTTAGCAGCACTGGCCTTTATCTTAATTTGGTCTATTTGCATCTAGAATCCCGACACAGTCGAAAGACTGTCGTTTAGGCTTGCCAGAATCACGCATGACGCGCGCCATGATCGATAGCGCTCGATCAATTTCACCCTGGTCCTTGATGTAGAAGAGAGCAGCCGAGTTTGTGTTGTTGCCGACTCGAACAGTCAATAGGCTTTCATCACTTAATCTAAAAACATCTTCATCATTATCATCGTCACCAAAATAAACGGCGGATCGACATCCAACCTTCAACATCAACTCGAGCAGCGCAACTCCCTTGTGGGGCGAACCAGCCGAAATTAGATTTACCACGAACTTACCCATAACAATTCGTGGTGCCGGATCCAGCTGCGAACAGATCCGCAGAATTTCACCCTTAACAAATCGCTTATCCTCTGCACTACGGTAGTGTACAGCCAGACTGTACACCTTGTCCTCAACCCAGACGCCATTAAAATCCAAATCGCTTCTGAGTACTTCGCTCCATTTCTGTGTGGCCGAGTTCGCGTTCTTTAGTGATGCTGATCCGCTCGGCAATCCTTCGAGTCCGTGGTTACCGATGAAAAAATCAACTTTTGCGTCGATAATATTACGCAAATCATCTCGTGCTCGCCCGGATATGATAGCAACCGGGGCCATGCAAACAATTTCATCGAGAAGGATTCTAGTTTGCTGACCCATTTTTGCATCTCTTGGGTTTTCAACGATAGGGGCAAGCGTACCATCATAATCAAATGCGACTAGCGTATTAGCCATTGCAAAAGCCTCAAGAGCCCGAACGCCATCAACTCCAAGTAAATACTTCATATTCTTATAACCCCTCTGCCACCGATAATATCGATACTCGAAAGCGCACGTGCAAATCTGACTCGATCTGGATCTATACTCTCGCCGTTGCCTTGATAGAACTCCTTAACTCGGCCCATAAAACGATTTCTTGCTCTCATACGTGAAGCATCTATCAACATCCGACCCGCCCAACGATAGACATTTCGCTCCTTAACGATAGCTCGCAGTGTGCGCATCCGATCTCGCTGCTCAGATACAGGCATAGTGAGTGCTGTCGCCAATGCATAGGCGCACAATTCAGCATCGTATGGATTTACAACCAGTGCCTCAGCGAGTTCTCTAGAGGCGCCAGCGAACATGCTTAGAATCAATACTCCTTGTTCGTCTTCCCGTGCCGCAACAAACTCTTTTGCCACTAAATTCATTCCATCATGCAGGCTTGTAACCATACACAGGTCGGCAGCGCGCATATGGGCAAAAACATCTAGTGGATCGTGATGGGACTCTACCAATATAATTGGATAATAGCCTGGCCTGCCGAAGCGACTATTAATCTCCTCAACAACCAACCTCAAGTCATCGGCGAATCGATGATAGGCAGTAATGTTCGAACGCGATGGTGCCGCAATTTGAATAAAAACAAATTCCCCAATCCACTGCGGAAAGAGCTCCAAAAAGCGCTCTACGGCTCGAAAACGTTCAATAAGCCCTTTGGTGTAGTCTAAGCGATCCACACCAATGCCAATCTTCACGTTATTTTTCAGGCCATACTTTAACTTGATCGTCCTTCGGCATTCCGCACCATCGGAGACATCTGCCATCCTCTCCGGAGGCCACTCGATAGATATGGGATACGGCCTCACCTCAGTCACCTCACCCCGATACGAAATCGAATCAACCTCTCGATCAACGCGGGACTCTAGGTATCGGTCACAACTCTCCATGAAATTATTGCAGTGGAACTGTGTATGAAATCCAATGATCGAACTCCCGAGTAATCCCTCAAGGATTTCCTGCCGCCAAGGACAAATGCCAAAGGACTCCGCATTTGGCCATGGAATATGCCAGAACGTGATAATGGTCGCCCTGGGTAACCGCTCTCTGATCAGCCTAGGTACCATCGAAAAATGGTAATCCTGCACAAGAATGACTGGATCTTCAGTTTTTGAGTCCTTAATTGCGGCCTCAGCAAATTTCTTATTCACTGCTACATACTGTGCCCAATCCGACTGGCGAAAAATTGGGCGTGTATGAGCTATGTGACACAACGGCCAAATACCCTCATTGGCGAGGCCGTAATAATATCCATGCTCCTCCTCGGCGGTTAGCCAGACTCGGTGAATATCATACTGAGGACGACCCGGCGGCACGGCTATGCGGTCTTGGTCGTCAACAACCTCACCATCGGCAGTTCCGTTTCCGTGGGCAATCCACACACCCGAACACGCTTTCAAAATGGGTTCTAGGGCCGTAACAAGACCGCTGGCTGGCGATTGAACCTCTATCTTGTCGCCACTTCTGTTGTGGATATACGGTTGCCGATTTGATAAAACAAGAATCTCATCCTCTGACAATTTCTCTGTCAAAATGCTTCTAAGTGCTTGAGCGTCCCACTCACCAACGGGACCAATTGCTCCCGTGTTCGCTGATTCAAGATCGCGAACTAAACCCTTTAAATCCTTAAGGATTGGTAGAAAATCACGATTTTCATTTATACTCTCAGGCCTGCCTTGAGTGTTACGAACACCACCAACCAACTGGCGTACTGATTTGACCCATGAAGCCCTACTCCATCTAGCGACCAATATTGTAATCGCTGATGTCACTAGGCCCATGAACAGAAAAAGAAGAAACAAGTAAAACTTTGTATCCTCACTGCGCCGCGAGGCAAAACTTAAATCATGGAGCAAAAGGACGCGAATTCTCCGTCCTGTATCGCCTGGGCTTGAGCTATTAACATTTGCGTAGGTGTTAACTGGTTTATCATCAATGACTGTCTCAAAGGTAGCAACGTGCACATCGCCATTTGGCAAATGATACGTGTTCCCCGCAACCAGTTGAGAATTACCCAACCCACTACAGCCCAACTGACTTGGAAACAAATCAGTCTGAATTAGTATCTCTCCAGAATCTTCGCAGAGAGCGATTGCCAATAGGCGCTCATCTTGAGTCACTTTTGTGAGGATCTTCTTTATCTTTAGTCGACTGGAGGGCGTTGAGTCGGCCAATAGGACTGACAGCGGCTCATCCAATACATTCGAAATTAATCTGGCACGGATATCGAGATCACGGGTAAACCATTTAGTAATCAAACGGTCTACAAATGGAGCCGCTGCTACGAGAATACAACCTAGCACCAATGCTAGCGGCAAAAGGAACCTGAGCAAGAACTTCACCTTCCACCCCGCCAATTATTTTGATATCAAAATAATAACAGCCCCTAGGGAGGATTATGTATAATTTCGGTCTGATAGGCAACTGCCAGGTCTCAGCACTTGTTGAACGGGATGGCACTATCAACTGGCTTTGTATGCCCCGTCTGGATAGCCCCCCGATCTTTGGTAGGCTGCTCGATACCAAGGCTGGATACCTTGAGTCGAAGCCCCAGTCTTTTGATGCCAGTCGGCAAGCCTACTTGAAAAACACCAACATCTTGGTGACTGAATTCGATCACCATCAAAAGCCCGTAATCAAGATCAAAGACTTTTGCCCTCGATTCGAGCAGCATGGACGCATGTACAGGCCCGCTTCTGTTTTTCGAATCATCGAGCCTTTAGAGACTGGAATTCGCATCAATGTGAAATGCAACCCCATCGATGGCTGGAATAAAACTCAGCTTCAGCCACTCCGAGGCAATAGCCACATACGTTACGAAATGACGACTGGACAATTGCGAGTGGTGACCAATATTCCTTTAACTTATCTACTTTCAGGCGAGTCCTTTTTGCTCCAGGAGACCGCCTATTTAGCGATTCTATGGGATATGCCTCTGGAGGCGGATCTTAAGCAGGTTTCCCAAGACTTTTGTACGCGGACTGAGCACTACTGGCGCACCTGGGTCAAGCACTGCTCGATTCCCACGCTTTTTCAGGAAGAAGTGATCAGATCGGCTCTCACACTCAAACTTCATTGTTACGAGGACACCGGGGCTATCATTGCAGCTACGACCACAAGTTTGCCCGAAAAAAGGGGAGGCGTCCGCAATTGGGACTACAGGCTTTGCTGGATAAGAGACGCTGCATTTACATTAAATGCGCTTCATCAACTGGGTCATTTTGACGAGATGGAGCGTTTTCTCCAGTTTATTCTGAATATAGTGAACTTCAATGACAACTTGCTGCCAGTTTATTCCATCGATCAGAAGATACCGCTGCCTGAGGTGGAACACAGGCAGTGGACAGGTTATCTAAATTCAAGTCCGGTGAGAACCAACAATGCTGCCGCTGCTCAGGTTCAAAATGATGTATACGGTGAGTTGATACTTAGTTTAGCGCCAATATTTCTTGACGAGCGATTCCATCACTTACGCTCGACTCAATTGGACAGAACTATGCATTGGCTTGCCAGTAAATGCGTCGACGTTGTCGGCAAAAAAGACGCTGGTCTATGGGAAATGCGCGGTATCCAACTGGAGCATTCATTCACAAATTTAATGAGCTGGGCGGGACTAGATCGCTGGCTAAACCTGGCTACATCTCGCAAAATAAATGCGCCGTCAACAGAACTCATTTCGACCGCTAACTTGGCTCGGGATCGCGCGGTAGGCAGGATACGTGCGGCAGTAGTGGATGGAAGTGTGCGCAACAGCCCTAGTGACCCAAGCCTAGATGCGTCTATGCTTCTGATGGCACCGTTAAGGTTTCCGGATCCGAATCTCACATTTTCGACCTTAAAGGCGATTGCAGAGGGCTTGCAGGTCCGGGACGGTTCAGGTGAAGCGGACCGGTATTTACTGTACCGCTATCGGCGGCAAGATGACTTTGGCGCACCGGAGGATCCGTTTGTCGTCTGTTCTTTCTGGATGGCTCATGCATATGCTTTAGCTAGTCAGCAGCAATTGAGTCGAGAAATAATAAAATCAACGTTGAAATGCGCAACGAATCTAGGTTTATTTGCGGAACATTTCGAATCAAAGACAGGATTTCAACTAGGTAATTTCCCTCAAACCTATTCACACGTTGGTCTTATCAACGCTGCATTTGCGGCTAGCCCTGGCTGGTATGAGACGCTATGAAATGGTCGTGAGGGCAACGGTACTCTATTGAAATGTCGACCATCTCTTCCATTCTTGAGACAATCCTACTGCAAATAGGCTTAGGCATGGCGCGCGTGACTAGCCTAATCAATCTCGCACGCCAAATATTTTTTCGGCAGGGCTTAGTTCGCACCCCTCATCAACGAATGATTTTTAGCGATGTAGTAAAAACATTAAAATTGGCTCGAGTTAATGTCTTGCATATGCATCGTTTTGTTATTTTACAAATCATGTTTAGCCAAAATACAGTTAGGTTTTACCTAACTCTAAATCTCATGTGTTTGACCTGATTTGGCGTTTCATGGACTATGAGTTAATAGAACAGGCTTATGCAATTGTTTGGGGGGAGAAGAAGATGTTTTTGAGAAGTTCGAAGTTTCTGGGACTGAGTCTAATGTTGGGTTTTTCTGTGGGTTGCGTGGGTACATCTAAGGACTGCGGACAAAAAGAAGGCATTTCCCCTCCAGTGACAAAATCACGGGTCGCAGGAGCTTCTAAAGATTCAGGTAACGACCTCAAGGCTGAAGCTCCTAAGGCTGAAGCTCCTAAGGCTGAAGCTCCTGAGGCTGAAGCTCCTAAGGCTGAAGCTCCTAAGGCTGAAGCTCCTAAGGCTGAAGCTCCTAAGGCTGAAGTAGAAAAAACAAAAGGCAAGTCCAAGAAAAAAAATGCCCCTAGTAGCACGGAAGCCAAGAATAAGACCAAAGAGGCAATAAAGGTCGAAACCTCAAAGCCGACAGAATCGGCAAAACAACCAACGGGGGAATCATCGCCAGCTGACACAAAAACCACCGAACCTGTCAAATAACAGAATGCAGCAACAAGCTACGCGAATAAACTGACTACAGTGGTCACTCGGTATGGCAACGATACCGAGGCATCTCCTGTCCGGGGAGGGATCCGACTTTTCGACACTACGTCTGACCTCTGGGACAAAGGTATAGGTCGTGCGGGTTCCTCCCTATTTCAATCGGTCATAGAAAACTTACCTTAGTGAAACGGTGATCAAAGTGACTCTTGCAAATTTGAAGACCATAGATCTTTCTCCCCAAAGTTCAGACTTTGCCACTGATGTGCTCGCGGGACTCGAACGAGAACAGAAGTCAATTTCTCCAAAGTATTTCTATGATCGAAGAGGATCCGAGATATTTGATCAGATTTGTCAATTGGATGAGTACTATGTCACGCGAACTGAGATGTCGATCATTAGATCACTTTCATCACGCATTGATGCCAATCAAAGCCCTTTACTAGTGGTAGAGTTGGGTGGTGCTTCCAGTTATAAGTTTCGAAATCTTTTGCAAGTTTTACCTGAGATAAGTGCATATATGCCCATCGATATCTCCCGCGATGCACTTTTTGAAGATGCTTTTGCTTTGGCAAGAGACTTTCCGAACATTGATGTTACGGCTGTATGCGCCGATTATTTGCAGATTGAGAGTCTCTCCGCGTTTTATCCAGACCACAATTACACCCCTATGGTCTTTTTTCCTGGATCGACGATTGGGAATTTATCGGAAGCGGAGGCCCTGCAAGTTATAAATTTCTGTCAAAAAATATTAGGTGGGCGTGGATACCTTTTGCTTGGTTGCGATTTGGTAAAACCTGAGTCAATTTTAATTCCGGCCTATGCTGATAAAAATGGTGTGACTGCTAATTTCAATAAAAACTTGCTCCACCGAATTAATAATGAATTGGGTGGTGATTTTGATTTAAATAAATTTAGGCATGTAGTTAGATACAATCAGATGCATTCTAGAATTGAAATGCATTTAGTGAGTACCACCCGTCAGACGGTCACGGTCAAAGATCGCATGTTCACTTTGGCTGCAGGTGAAAGCATCCATACAGAAAATTCTCGCAAGTTCACGAAAGATGCACTTCAGAGATATGCTGATGCATGTGGTTTTTCAATCGATCAATGGTGGCTCGATGAACGCAAATACTATGCTCTAGCGTTACTTCGGACTGGAGACCCACATTGGCGTTTTCAAATGAATCCCTAGCGCCCAAGAATAAAGTTACTAATCACGTTGCTGGATCATCGCGTTACCTAATTTAGAACTTTACCTCGGATATGCCCAATCTAACCCAACTAAACCGACCCTGTGATTTCGCACACTTTTCCAGACTAAAGAGCCGAACTACAGCAAATGCGTTTCTCTGATACTGCAATAGGCAGGACCCGCCACGGCCAAGTGACTGGGACGATCGGAGTCCCTATTACAGCAGGAATTGAGAGCTATAAATCGGTAGCGAAGAAACATCGGTAGTAGTTCAGATTTACATCCATTGACATTATGGCTAGATTAGGATTTACCTAATTCGATTTCCATTGAAAGACTAATTGCAACGAAAAGAAGCCTAACAGCATGAACCTCAAAGATGTAAACTGGAACCAGTTTTATTGCTTTTATGAGGTTGGCAAGTCACTTTCTATGAGTCAAGCAGCGAAGCGCCTTGGCGTGTCAGTTCCAACCATTAGCGAGCAGATCAAAAGCCTGGAATCTTTACTAGGACTCAATTTGTTTATTCGCCAGCATCGATCTCTCGGTCTTACAGATGATGGTTTTGCTCTTTTTGAGCATGCAAAAACTATTTTTAGTGCTGGCCACAAAATGTTGGAGATGATGACACCACATCAACTAGGCGGCCAGACGGTCAAAGTTGGCATGCCAGAAACTAGTCTGTTGGTTGGTATGAATTTTGTCTGCGATTACTGGGATACGTTCGCCCCCTTTGGGATAGTCACCACAATCCGCGAAGTGCTTTCAAGTCGACTTTTAGAGCGACTCATTTGCAACGAAATCGACTGGGCGATTTTGCTATCCTCACCAGAGATCCCCGGCATCGAATATGCTGAAATTGGTGAGTTCGAAATCGCATTCTCCTGCGCAAAATCGATTTACAAAAAATTTCGCGATCCGCTCAAAATTCTGAGAGTGCTGCCGTTAGTACGGACCAATTGGGATTTAGAGATTAATAACGCTGTCGTTAGCCGGCTCCAGCAAGCTGGAATCTATTCGCGGGAGGTTGTAAACACCGATCATCGGGAATTTTGCTTGAATTTGATCAGACGAGGTCGCGCTATTGGTACGCTTTCAACTCAGACTATTGATCTTCCCCAAAATCGGGAAAGCATAATCGGATTCCACGTGGGAGATCCGATAAAAATCAAGTTATTAGTCGCTTGGAATAAAGCCCAAAAAAGATCTATCGTAGTTAAAAAATTGAAAGAGCTGATCCAAAATAATCGGCAATTTACTGTACCTGATCCTGAACTCCAAATTAAGGTCTCCGAAGTTCCAGATGATTGGCTTGTTTTGTGATGACTGCGAGATGGCATGCACTTTGATGACGTACAGATAAATACCTTAACGCTGGTGACATTCATACAGCGGTTTAACTCACTGAACTGCCGATTGTCTATCAAGTCGGTGTTTGAAGTGGCCCCATATCACCGGACACTCTGTATAATGACTCATCATTCTACGGAGGTTTCAGAATGGGACGGAAGAAGGTTAGAAAGAGCTATCCTCTAGAGTTTAAGAAGAAGGCTGTCGCCATGTCCCAGAAAGAGGGCATCACGGTAGGCGAGGTGGCGGATGAGCTTGGGATTTCCCCGCAGTATCTGTCCAAGTGGCGCTCGGAGTTGATGGAGGATGGTGAGCTGGAAAACGCAGAGAAGCGACTAGACGCCCTGGACGAGAATCGTCGCCTGCGGGAAGAAGTGAAGCAGCTCAGGGTTGAGAACGAGATATTAAAAAACGCTCCACAAGCGCGCTGCGCCTTCCTGTGATTGTAAAAACTTAGTCGCATTGCTAGTATCTGCTGCGCAGGGAGGAGTGACCGTCCGCCTTTTGGTGGCCTT